>Ga0307968_1004384_pt1 | contig 11495 bp, 16 predicted proteins | sample OrgLakmetagen650_FD_201834 | JGI IMG/M metagenome (GOLD analysis project Ga0307968, IMG submission 201834) | Saline water microbial communities from Organic Lake, Antarctica - #650 | ecosystem: Environmental > Aquatic > Non-marine Saline and Alkaline > Saline | place: Antarctica: Organic Lake... | reverse complement strand
ATGCATGGACATGAGCGTAGGTGTGGGCGTGTGTTTGTTGGCGTGTGAGCCATGTGGCCATTGTTTTCCATTATTATAATGCCACGCACGCATACACACACACACCTACACACATGAACATACATATGCCTACACACTACACACACAAACACACACCACCCTCTGCAGATCACGGTCTAAGTCGCCTGCCCCAAGAAAGCGTCGCACGCCGTCAGTCTCTCGTTCGCCCCCACAGAAACGTGGGGCTGCCTCGACATCGCGTTCAGCATCCCCACCACCACGACGCAGGTGTGTGTGTATGTGTGTGTGTGTGCGCGTGTGTACTTACGTACATATCTATGTATGTCGTGTGTGTGGTGCGTGCGTGTGTACGTGCGCATGTGTGTATGTCGCGTGTGTGGTGTGTGTGTGTGTGTTCATGAGCTTAATCGCTCCACGGCAGGGCCCCCTTTTCCTGAATGTGTTAAATATTTGTTTCAATGACACCGTGCTCGCTGCTTATGTTGTTGATGCATGAAGACAGACACACATACACATACAGACGCAGACACAGACACACACACAATTCAAACACACTTCACACAAACAACTCACAGACCCGCATCAGATTCACGTTCTCCTCCCCCCCGGCGTCGTCGCTCCCCCTCGGACTCCCGATCCCCAGTTCCACGCCGCAGGTATGAGCTGTTGCGTGTGTGCATGTGTTTGTGTTTTTGTGTGTGCGTGTGTGTATGCGTTTGTGTGTGTGTGTGTGTGTGTGTGTGCGTGTGTATATGTGTTTGTGTGTGTTTGCGTGTGCTTATGTGTGTGTGTACATGTGCATGGTCACCATGCCTTGTTCTTGACTCTTGGCTTCTCTCAAACCTCAAGCCCTCACCCCCACACCACAGCCCCTGTTTAAACATATGAAGCAGGCAAAAGTCTGTCTTTGCACAATGCCAAACACACGCGCTCACATGTACGGGCTTGCCCACGCGCACGCATGCACGCACAAAACACTCACACACACACACAGGGCTGCATCAGATTCACGCTCTCCTCCCCCCCCCCGTCGTCGCGCCCCTTCAAACTCCAGATCGCCGCCCCCTCGCCGCAGGTACGAGCTACTGGAGCATAGTCCGTGTGTGCAAATGCGTGTGATTGTGGATGTGGGTGTGGGTGTGATTGTGGGTGCGAGCATGGTCCGTGTGTGCATATGCGCGTGGGTGTGGGTGTGGGTGTGGGTGTGGGTGTGGGTGTGTTTATGGGTGCGAGCATGGTCCGTGTGTGCAGATTCGTGTGATTGTGGGTGTGGGTGTGTTTATTGGTGCGAGCATTGTCCGTGTATGCAGATGCGTGTGAGTGTGATTGTGATTGTGGGTGTGGGTGTGGGTGTGGGTGTGTTTATGGGTGCGAGCATGGTCCGTGTGTGCAGATGCGTGTGATTGTGATTGTGGGTGTGGGTGTGGGGGTGTTTATGGGTGCGAGCATGGTCCGTGTGTGCATATGCGTGTGATTGGGTGTGGGTGTGGGTGTGGGTGTGGGTGTGTATATGGGTGCGAGCATGGTCCGTGTGTGCAGATGCGTGTGTGATTATGGGTGTGGGTGTGGGTGTGTTTATGGGTGCGAGCATGGCCCGTGTGTGCAGATGCGTGAGATTGTGATTGTGGGTGTGGGTGTGGGTGCGAGCATGGTCCGTGTGTGCAGATGCGTGTGACTGTGATTGTGGGTATGGGTGTGGGTGTGGGTGTGGGTGTGGGTGTGGGTGTGGGTGTGGGTGTGGGTGTGGGTGTGGGTGTGGGTCAGTGTTTCTTTTTTCGAGACATTGACGTCTTCCGACGTTAAACATATCCTTTTTGGCGTTGGGCAAAGACGTTAAGTGAGCATTTGGGGCTTCAGGGGACTCCCCGGCAAAATCACCCGTGGGCCCTTCGAGGGCCATCCGAGGGTCGAAATTTGGCCTGGAATCGAAAAAATTTCTCAAAAATTTAAGCTGTTTTAATATGAGCGATGAGAATGCGCGCAAAAGGGCAAAAAAGAATCAGAGTGATGGAGCATACTTGAAAGGGTGTATGGCAGCACCTGCCCCATGCAGCCTGCATGGCTTAAGCTGGCACCTACAGAATACACAATAGCCATACACAGTGAGACAGCAGGGCAGACGCAGCAGCCATGGTTTAATAAGTGGCTGTCAGATGGGTGTATGAATGCTGTGCAGTTATATTGGTGTTGGACCCGTAGGCTTACGGACGTTAAAGGGTTCATATATGCTTTATTTGTTGTTTTAGGGCCATGCCTAAAACATTTATAATACCACGTGCACGAACAATGCTGGGAGGCCGCAGGCCTCCCAGCGGGCTGGGCATAAAGAGTGAAAGACGTTAAGCAAAGGTTTTCAGAATGGCAAAATCTGGCCGTGACGTTAAACAAAGGTTATTCAAAATCGAAAAAAGAAACACTGGTGTGGGTGTGTTTATGGGTGCGAGCATGGTCCGTGTGTGCAGATGCGTGTGATTGTGGGTGTGGGTGTGTTTATGGGTGCGAGCATGGTCCGTGTGTGCATATGCGTGTGATTGTGTGTGGGTGTGTGGGTAGGTGTGTGGGTGTGTTTATGGGTGCCTTAACCCCTATGCTGCTGCAAGTGTGAAATGAACTTGAGGCGTACACAGCGTGCTCATCTATTGCATGGTCATAATGTGTGTGTCCATTCCTTGCATCCTTTTCCAAATTTCCCCCAAACCTGCTTTTGAAGATTTGAGAGGCAAATAACACGCACACACACACACACACACACACACACAGGGCCCTATCAGACTCACGCTCTCCCCCTCCTCGCAGACGGCGATCCCCCTCCAGCTCTAGGTCACCCCCCCGCTACAGGTACGCAATTTTTTTTGCGTGTTCATGTGAAGTGTTATGCGTTTGAAATGTCATGCCATGTGCTCGTTTTGACTCTCCCTCTCTCTCTCTCTCTCTCTCTCTCTTTCTCTCTCTCTCTCTCTCTCTCTCTCTCTCGCTCTCTCTCTCTCTCTCTCTCTCCCTCTCTCTCTCTCTCTCTCTCTCTCTCTCTCTCTCTCTCTCTCTCCTTCTGGACGCAGCAGGTACACACGTGCGAGCACAAGGGTACACACCAGTGTTGTTGTTAAGGCGACATACCATGTCGATCGATCGACATGAAAACATGGATTTCCGACTTTTGAAATCGACATGAAACCAAGAATATGGGGGTGCCGACGAGCCCCTGTGTAAACCGACGACAGGTGTGGTTAGAGGGCCTTCGAAGGCCCTCACGCACCTAAGAAAACTCCAAGCATTTAATTATCATGTTAAAATGAGCGATAAACCCCATAAAAAAGCCCAGGATGCTAACCCTGCTGCAGCAGCGACGAGTCTGGTAACGAGCCAGGACCTGCATCATCCCTCCCCCAACCCCTCTCTCAGCCAAGGAGTTGTGGGGGAAGCCATGCGCTTAGGGGGGCAGTGTCGGTTTGGGGAGTGGGTCAAGTCAGCAGAGTTGGTGATGGTAATGGTGCCAGGGTCTGTGGAGGATGAGCTTGTGTTCAACATTTTGAAGTACATCCATGACCCCCAGCGCAACAGGCTACATGTGCAGCACCTGACGTGGTGCACACGGGGATTTAAGAGCTCAGCTTTCGGCGTGGCGGACCTTCCCACACCCCTGGTTCAGGCTAAGAAGCACCGTGGAAACAGACAAACTCACACAGTTAGAATGAAGTTTTCAAGCCCTACCTTGCAAGTTCAGATAAACTTTTATGTGTTAGCAGTTGCTTCCAGATCGCCTACACTAATTGCATAACACCATTTGCCGGGAGGCCAAAGGACTCCCAGCGGGCTGGGGCAGAAAAAGAAAATCGACATGAGAACCCAATTTCTCGAATTGCCAGATTTAACGGAGACATGAAACTAAGGTATTCCCAATTCCTTAAAAAACACTGGTACACACCCTTCTGTGGGAAAGGCTCTGGCCACATTACAGGGGGGGTGTAGTGGGCAGAGCAAAATGGGTCAGCGTAAAAACAGCCACAGCATGCAGAGAGTGCGTGCGTGTGGGAGGGGGGAACTCCCCTTTATCACAAAATGTTCAATTTATACTTGCTGAAGTGCGCCAAGCACACGTGCACAGGGTGGAGCTGTGTCGGTACACACACACACACACACACACACACACACACACACTCACATGCACATAAACACACACACACACACACACACACGTACACATACACAAACACCTTGATCTAATCTCCTCAGGCGTCTGGCCAGTGCCGTGCGTCGCCACCATGACCACGCTGTTCAAAAAGGACTGCACGCTGAGCGCCATGCTGCTGGTGCTGCTGCTCAGCACTGAGCTATCTGCGTGGGCACTGCTGAGCAGCGGGGGCCCCAGCACGTCGGTCACCATGATGGGGCGCACCTGCAACGCATAGTTATGGTGTGAGGCGATGAGTGCGGCGAGAAAAGTAGGCTGTGCCCTGCACCGTGATACGCACCCACAGTGCATGATGGGTGGGGCGTGGCATCACGCACTGCGTGTGGTGCATCACGAAAAGGTTATGGAGAGGCGTCAAAGGTTCAAAGGGCCATGCCCTGCACCGTGTATGCACGCACAGTGTATGATGGGTGGGCTTTGAGTCAACTTACAAACTGTGTATACAATGTACATTGCACAACAGACAATTGTGGCATGGCAAAAACGCGAAAGCTTTGGTACGCTTGAACACACTCACACACACATATACCAACACGCACACACCCAAACAAACGCAAACGCGTACGACCCATGCCTGTGTGTGTATCTGAATTAACGCGTCCGCATTACGCATACTTGAGGAACAGGCATGCATAGGTACACATACACGCACATGCACATGTGCATAAACATCACATGAAATACACAAGGTTAGGGTTGGCCAGAACCATATATATACGGTGTACACGGGATTTAGGCAGGGATTTCATCAAACATACGGTCATATACGGCGTATATATATTCGGTTCTGACCAACCCTATACAGTCTACATAAGAACTATGCTGCTCTCTGTGACCGCTGCACGAGCCACATAAGTTCTATGCTGCTCTGTGACCGCTGCACGTGTCACACACCTCAACCAACACATCGTCTGCCTCCATGCGCTGGAACACCACGTTCAGCATCTGGGTGAGGGAGGCTTTTGCGGTGGTTTGGTTGGTCTCGCTGTGGCTCATGAGGAAGATGTTGTAGCACGTGCGCACTGCCATGAGCAAAGCCTGCAAAACACAAACGAGGGTTTGGGATTGGGTTTGGGTACGTGAGCTCGGTGCATCAGAAGCTCATGAGGAAGATGTTGTAGCATGTGCGCACCGCCATGAGCAAGGCCTGTAAAACACAAACGAGGGTTTGGGATTAGGTTTGGGTACGTGAGCTCGGTGCATCAGCTCATGAGGAAGAGGGTGTAGCAAGTGCGCACTGTCTTGAGCAAGGCCTGCAAAGCACAGTTGTCAAGAGAATTTAGACGCTTGAAATCCAAACAATTCAAACAATTGTGATGGTACGCAAACCTATTGAAATAAATCCAAACAATGGTAATGGTACGCAAGCCCAGAGCAGTGGAAGTATTCAAAGATAATCAATTCTGGTACATGAACTTGTTGCGCGAGCTTATGCGGAAGATGTTGCAGCAATTGAGCACTGCCAAATGAGCAAGGCTGGCTGAAGGGCGAACGCATATGTGTGTAATTTTGATGGGAGAGGAGGGAAAAACGTGCTACCATAGGCCATAGGTATGCAGAAGGTGGTGTTCAAGGTGTACAACATTACATGCTACGAGGAGCTTGCGGCTTGCCGTGTCAACACACATGCTACGAGGACCTTGCGGCTTGCCGTGTTAACACATGACAGGGCTGGGTGTGAGACTCGTCAGGCATGCACCCATTCATGTGTCCATATGTGTGTCCAAGCAGGTGCATGCATCTTGCCCAAGTATTCATGTGCCCATTCATGTGCCCAAATGTGTGCATGCCTCGACAGCAACGTCCAGTATTTGATACACACAGAGTACCTGTCTGCAGCGAAGCACGCAATGAGAGGAGCAGGAGAATTCTCCCAGAACAACGCAGCTTGGATTTTACCCTGAGCCCTTGCACCCCCGTCGCTTTCATGCACTGACACCCTGCACTAGGATTGCTCCCTTGCATGCAAGCAACATTAGCTGTTCCGCTGTGTGCCCAGAGTGCTGTTGTTTGGTCGGCCTGCTGCAGTGTCGCGCAGAAAAGCCATACATAACAATAAAAACCCAGGCTACTCTCATCACATGTGAGCTACAGCTGGCACCAACGATACTCACCAGGTGGAGGGCCAAATCCAGTGTGGGATTTGCACGTGTTTGTTTTGCATGTGCTTTGTGCAGGTTTCATGCAAGCTGTCTGTTTGCACGCGTGTATCGCATGTGTGTATCCCGTTTGTTAGCGCTTGTATTGCAGCTCTGAATGCTGTGTGTGTAGTGAGCAGCTCGTTTCTCACCTGGCCATGCACAGTGAACGTAGAGGAGGTGGTGGCAGTGAGTAGCCCCTTGAGGACCTGCAAGCACACCAGATGTGATGGGCAACGTCTTCACCTTGGTTGTGGACAATGGACAACGTGTGTATACCATGGCACAAACACACATGAACGCAGACACACACACACACACGCACACACATACTCACACGCACAAACATACACACACATGCACAAACACTTATATACACACATACTTATTAAACATGCAGGCTTCCACGGGCACACGACATGGAGTGCTTAACCAGCTGTATCAGCAGAGAAAGGTACCTGCAGCTCCACTCCCTCATCTGTGATGCCATCACAGCGGCACATCAGCGCCACGGCTTGGGCTTGGGGGGTCTGGATGCCCAGCTCAGCGGTGCTCACGTTCTCGCTGCCTGCAGAGATTGGGTGTTTTGTAGTTGTGTGTGGGCGAGGTACACTGCTACACAAACATGCGAGGAACACGTGTGGGCGTGCAAGCTCATGCAAGTATGAGTGCGATGCTCCTGACAAGTACGTGCATACCCCTGCACAGGGACTGCAGTCCATGCTGCTTCAGTCAGCAATGCATGAAAGGGCCACTGCAATTGGCTGCTTTGGTTGGTTTGGTTGGTTAAGCATAGACCGTGTGCCCTTCTTTTGCACACTATGTACTGTACAGCACTGACAAGATGCGCACACAGTGGGAGCAGGAACGACAGGGGGGCGTGCTCACCTGCATCTAAAACATCTTTAGAGCTACCACAGTCAATTGCGTACACCGCTCCTTGCAGGAAGCTGAACGCTACTAGCTTCTGAATGCAGTCAAGCGCAATCTCAATGATTGCAGCTTTGCCGGTGTCCACTGATTTCTGCATGATGCCCAGCACCTTGCTGCACGCGGCATCCGGCAGGGCAGTAGCAGTGCGAGGAGCTAAGCTATAAGCTGGCGGGATAGGGCCTGTCGCCTGTGTGCCTTGAGTGTGCCCCTGCGCATCCTGCTGCGCAGAGCTGGTCTCCGCAGCAGGTGGCCCTCCACGATCTGCACCGACGCCACCCTCCTCACTCTCCTTCCCACTATCCTGCCCGTGGTTTTGGGCTGCCTTGGGGGGAGTGGATGGCACAGCTTCTGCAGCGTCGGTTGGTGCATCTACACCTGCCTTCTCTCCACTTGACTCGCCCTCCGTTTTGCCCTCTTCATGCACTGCCTGCTCTGGCCCCTGTGCAGCTGCTTCTGCTGCTGCTGCTGCTGCTGCTGCTGCTGCTGCTGGTTGCTGTTGTGATTGCTGGTCAGGGATGATTTGATGGATGTTTGCAAGGAAGGCCTTGACCTCCTCCACAAAGGCACTCTCACGCTTCTCTTTGCTCAGGATCTTACGCAGGCTGATACTGACAAGCTCTGCAGCAGCGGAGTGACCCATGCTGCGCGGGGCAACCTGCCTATCAACCTTTTAATCTAACCTTTTACGTGACATACAACAATTAAATTAATACATAATCCCCGACGAACTGCGGCAAGAGGAGGGGGATGATTGTGCCTTTTAGTTATCTATTAGTACGATGAAGTAGCACATTGCCGATGGGGTTCAAATGCCACTGCATACGGCAAGCTGCAAGCCAACATTTCCTCAGCAATTTAACCCACTGCTTCCATGCGAAACTGTGTCCACGGCCTATCGACGAACGCGCAGGAGAGGGGCTGCCCAGGTTAGAAAGGGAACACACTTGCCGTGCTGCTGCATGATGTCCTGTAGCACAACTATCATGGAGAAACCTCACTTCATGCAATTGCTCATGCCTGTTGGAAGCCGGCATCCTACGAACTTAGGCTTGCACCTTCCACACTTTCTCCTCAGTGTGCTACCCCCTCGCTGAGGCACCCCCCTGCTGCTCAGCAGCACTGCTCACTGCAAGGAGATGGCACCAATGAGAGCGATGTGCCTGACCGTTTGTCAGTCGCACAAGTTGATGTCAATGGCAGCGCACACTGGCTGAACCAGGGAGGAGGAGGCAGTGACAGCACTGGCCAGACCACCGAGCAGCAGCCACGCACACAGCACAGCAGCGACAGCAACAGGAATGGCATGGCAGCATTCCAGAAGCGATATCAGGACTTGTCTGGGCTCATTGCCCCGCGTGGGAAGCCTTTGCACCGTCCGAGGCCCCACCCTATGACGAACGGCATGCAGCAGACACTGTCCCAAGTGCACACTCACATTCAACAGCCCAGCACCTCGCGCACCCCAACCCCCTCCAACAGCAGCCAACAGCACGCAACCCCCTCTTCTGCCTCAACCTTTCCATCACCTGCGCAGCGTGCTGGCCAGCAGCAAATTATCCTGTTTCCTCCCTCAACTAATAACAGCCAAGGCTCGCCCCCCCAACTCTCCCTCAATGCTCAGTCACAGTCTGCCTCCCCCAGACTGCCAAACCAACCCCACAGTAAAAATCAGCCCTCGTCCAGCAGACCCTCGCCAAACGTGGTTGGCGGCAGGTGGGGGTTGTGCACAACAGCTGCTTTCCTATACTTGTCCATTTATATGTTCACAGCTCACACCATTGTATACCATATACCATGCACCGTGGAATACACACACCTAGTGCTACCAAGTAACGCAGGTGCATGCATGCCTGCTTCCAACATTACCATCACATTTGCAAACATGCAATCAAGGCCAGTGGTACGCAGTCCTTCAGCCAATGGGTGATGCACAGGAGGCACGCACATGTATAGCACTGCAGGTAGCACTGTTAATCGAATCTCATTTCTCTGCATGCGCAGGTGGGGCAAGTGGGTGCTGCACCTGCGCCCCTGGTACGCAGTCCTGAGGCCCTGGTGGTGTATGAAAGCAAAGAGACGGCGGCGGCCACGCCCTAACCGCTTCCGCATGACCGTGTCGCGCTCCTCAGAGTTGGACGTGCTGCAGGACATGCTGCAGTTCAGGCAGCAGCAGCAGCAGCAGCAGCACCTGGCACAGCAGCAACAGCACTGGGCAAAACAACAGGGGTTGCAGGGACAGAGCCAGCATCTAGCACAACAGGAGCGGCAGCAGCGGGGGCAAAACCAACACTTCACACACCAACTACAGCACCAGCACCTGGAACAGCAGCAGAGGCAGCAGCAGGGGCAAAACCATCACCTCGCGCAGCCACAGCCACAGCAGCAGCGGCAGCGGCAGCCCTACGAACAAGAAGGAGCTAGCAGGGAGGAGACCCCTGCACTTCACACTCCTGGCAGCAGCATCCAGCCTGGTCTGCTCACCACCTTGGTAATGCAGCCAAGGTACGAGCGTGTGTTTTCCTGAGGGTCGGAAATGCACGTTAGCGTGCGGACATGGCGCCTGTTGCTGCTCACTACCAAAATGCATACTATCAAAATGCTTGGAAACAGACAAGTAGCTTTACATACCGCAAAGTCACGTGTTGCATCCCAGTAAGTTCATGACATGCTCGCAAACACACACACACACTTATAGCCTTCTTTTCCTCTACACTCTCACAAGCACATGCAAACGCTTACGCACACAGCCACATAGAAAACAGCACATGCAGGTAGACACACACAAACACACACACACAACACAACTTTTGTGCAGGCAAGCGACCTCCAAGCCATCCCGCTCTGCAATCCACACCCTGGGGGGTGCCCCTTCCAACCGCAACCAGCCCTACGCGCACTTCTCCTTGGACGGCGGCCTGCACTGGACCACCACCCCCTTCTGCAATGTACGCACCGCACAAGGCTCCACCGTGCTTGCAGCGCAGCTGGCTTGCTGCCCCCCCCTCAGGAGTAGCAGTAGTAGTGGTATTGGAGACGACAGCAGCAGTGCTGGTCCATCTCACAGCAGGCATGGTCACGGAGCGGCCACCACCACTAGCCCTGCCGCTCACCCCCCCCTGGCCCCTGCTGCCCCTGCTCCACGTGCTGCTGCCTCAAAAACCACCTTCATACGCAGTTTCGCCTCTCCTCTCCCTGCCTCCTCTCCACCTGACCCACCACCTCCATCCTCACGACCTCGCTCACCACCCAAACCCCCGCCCCCAAACTCGCCGACCGCCACCCTTACAAGCACACCCTCACAAGCCACCCTCACAAACCTGCCACCTACATCCTCACACCCTAATTCGCCACTGCCACTCTCACATCACAAACATGCAAACACGGGCATGTCTGGTGCCCAGGAGCCTCAGCCTGAATGCACACTTCAGGTCATTGTGTCCACCCTTCCGCATCTACCTGTCTTAAAGAACGGTGAGCGCATGTTTTATTTCACACACGTACATGCGGATTTTAACTTGTGTGCCCTCATATCCTCGCGCATGTGCACACGCGTCCTCACGTGCATGTGCATGCGTATTCCACACACAAGCACAAATGCGCGTATTCCACACACAAGCAAAAATGCATGCACAGACACACGCACGACACACACGAGCACACACGAGCACACACGCACATGTGCACACACAATTAAGCAAAAAATCGTTATTTGTGTTGCTGTTCTCTCCACGCATAGGCACGCTGTGTCGGTGCCAGCCACCACTGCTCCTGCTTCAACCTTGCACAGGAATGCACTCCCTCACGCGCGCACAAGCGCACACAGTCAAACACACATGTACATGTTGGGTTAGGAATTAGGGTTTAGGGTTAGTTAGGGTTTAGCCGGTAGCTAAAGCTTCATGTTGTGTCACTCCACTGTTCACCCACAGGCACGCTGCGTTGGCGCCACCATGTGCTCCTGCTTCAGCCTGGAGCCTGCTACATGCTGGTAGGTTCCATTCGTCCCTTGTCAGACCTTGTTGCTTGTCCATGTCCGTTGGGGTTATTATGTTTATTACTATTAAATGGAGGGGCGGTGCAGCAGCAAGGTAATGGCCGTGCCTCCAACGGAATCCAAAACCTTTTCCCCTCCCTCTCTCCCCTCCCCTCCTCTCCTCTCCTCTCCTCTCCTCTCCTCTCCTCTCCTCTCCTCTCCTCTCCTCTCCTCTCCTCTC
>Ga0307968_1004383_pt1 | contig 11496 bp, 12 predicted proteins | sample OrgLakmetagen650_FD_201834 | JGI IMG/M metagenome (GOLD analysis project Ga0307968, IMG submission 201834) | Saline water microbial communities from Organic Lake, Antarctica - #650 | ecosystem: Environmental > Aquatic > Non-marine Saline and Alkaline > Saline | place: Antarctica: Organic Lake... | reverse complement strand
GCAGAGGGCGGTTGTCTGTCGAGAAGCGTGCAGAGGGCGGTTGTCAGTTGAGAAGCGTGCAGAGGGCGGTTGTCAGTCGAGAAGCGTACAGAGGGCGGTTGTCAGTCAAGAAGCGTGCAGAGGGCGGTTGTCAGTCGAGAAGCGTGCAGAGGGCGGTTGTCAATTGATAAGCGTGCAGAGGCGGTTGTCAGTTGAGAAGCGTGCAGAGGGCGGTTGTCAGTCGAGAAGCGTGCAGAGGGCGGTTGTCAGTCGAGAAGCGTGCAAAGGGCGGTTGTCAGTCGAGAAGCGTGCAGAGCGCGGTTGTAGCTGTTGCTGCATGGGAGCATAGAAAATGATTTAGGGGTAGTAACCAGAACCTTGACATTGGGTCGTATGTGACCGCTTATAAAGGTTGGCCAGAACCGTATGGTATATTCCGTATGTGCGGTTTATGTACGGAATTTTTGGCTGGGAAACTCCCAAATTTACGATCATGTACGGTGAAGATATACGGTTATGGCCAGCCCTACTGCTTATACATGTACATGAATCCCTGGTTGAGGTACTTGGGTACATCGTGCATGATATCTTCAGCGTGAATGGCTCTGGTCAAAAGCAACCAAATGCCCCATGCACCATGCGCTGCTGCCTCTGCATGCACAGATGACCTCAGGGCTGACCAAATATTTCTATAATTGTGACGTATGTGGCCACGTACTTAAAGGAGGTCTCCCTGCTGACCTAATGCATGAGTGGCAATCCAGAACATTTCAGAAGCTGATGCCGGTGAGGCAAAGCTGATGCCGGTGAGGCAAAGCTTATGCCGGTGAGGCAGGCAATCCACTTGTTCACAACTGTGTAGGGTTGGCCAGAACCGTATATCTGCACCATATATGACCGTCTGTATGGTGATTTCCCTGCTAAAAATACCGTATGTACACCGTATATACCTATAAATGTATGGTTCTGGCCAACCCTACAACCGTGTTGACACCATCAAGCTGTACTGCTCACACACCGGATGTCCATGCGCTGACCCTAATGTTATTGGGACGATTGTTAATTGCACAAATGTCATCACGCACACACACATGTGCTCTATTCTGTTACTTGCAAAACATTTCATGCGGTGGTGACATTTTTAGTCCGAGTCAAAGTATAAGCAAGTTTAATTCTTGACCGTGGTCTGATGTCAAGCCAAAGCTTGCAAATTATGTTGTCATCCCTGTCCTGAATGCCACTCGTGCCTTCACTTTGCAGCTTCGGCTCCCTTGTCTGTTGTTGCCTTTTCACAGGATGCTACAGATAAAAATGCTAACTAACCCTAAACCCTAAACCCTAAGGGCACGCACAACGCGTACAATCATCACACAAGTTTGCATGCAAGAACAAGACTCAGACGAACACACTATAATATGCCTTTGCTCGCTCAGGGTCAAGCCGCAAGCACAACTTACACCCAGAAGTCGACCAGCGGGGAGCTACATAAGGGAGGTCCAGTTGGTGTGACTCCAGTAGGCAGAGGGTAAGTGCATAGTTTGTAAGTGGCCACATACATGTACAGGGAGTGGACACTGCCCTGAGAGGAGGCAGAGGGTAAGTGCACAGTGCGTAAGTGGCCACATACATGTACAGGGAGTAGACCCTGCCCTGAGAGGAGGCAGAGGGTAAGTGCATAGTGTCTAAGTGGCCACATACATGTACAGGGAGTAGACACTGCCCTGAGAGGAGGCAGAGGGTAAGTGCACAGTGTGTGAGTGGCCACATGCATGTACAGGGAGTAGACACTGCCCTGAGCTGGGAACAAAAGCAACTATGGTCAGGTTCGGTGAGCGTTGGTGTCATACCCGTCCTGCGGACCCTTCCTTGCTGCTGGTGTCTTGGCTGGTTGTGGGTGTGTGCTTGCCTTCACAGCTTTGCCGAGTTTATATCTCCAACACAGGCACAACGGTTGCAGTCATGACCTCAACGCTTTGCCCATTAATTTCATGCGCGCACTCACGCGCGCGCGCACACACACACACACAAACACACACACACACACAGAGAGGCTGTGGTGCTGGAGTCTGCTCTTGATGAAGCCCTCCCTGCTGGTAAGTGAACATCCAGGGGCGAGCTTCTTAGTAGCAGCAGTAGGTGACAGATACAAGTGTGAGATGCAGTTGCAGTGAGATCAGCAACAAAAGACACCAGCCAAGTAAACACATAGCCAAGTAAACACCCAAAATCCAAAGTAAACATCCAAAGACATCAAAGTAAAACATCCAAAGACATCCAAAGACATTCAAAGTAAACATCCAGGCAAGTAAACACCCCAGCCAAGTAACGAGCACTTTACTCCTTACTACAAACAGCACTGCTTGTGGGAACAGTCAGGCACAATTCGTTTGTGCCCGCAGGTGTGTTGACTGCAAAATACGCGCAGCCAGCGATGGCTGCAAAAATGGCGGCTGCAGCGGCGGCTGATAGCGCACGGGCAGCTTGTCTGCAGAGGGGGGTTACGGCTGATAGTGCCTTGGATCCCAGCATGTGCACTGACGCCATTCCTTCAAAGACATCCAGGGGCTACAGTGCAGTTCAGGTGTGTGCGCACGAGGCTGCAGCTGCAATTTGTGAAGGGCAGGTTGCTGTGCTTTTTTCGCAGTTATGCCCTGCCAGGGCTGCCTGTATGGTTTTTGAGGCACTGGAAGTATATGGTACCTGCACACGACCTACGAGCAAGTTCGATCGTCCCTGCCTGCTTCCCACAAGCGTGCAGCAACCATGACAGAACCGAAGGGCTAAGACGGCCGTAAGACTTTAGCACGTTGTAGATAGAGTTGCCAGAGTTTGTGATGGATGGAAAGTATTCTGGGGAATGCAGCCGACAGGCTTAGTTGTTGCCTGCCGCATCCCGAATCAACCAGCCCTGTTTGGAATGCCATCTTTTGTTTTGTCTTGCGATGTGCTACATATGCTCCTGTCATTTCATGTGCCGACTTGCACAACAAGAAGGCTCTGATCAGCTGTTGTCGCAGCCCGACTCAACCAGCCCTACTTGGAATGCCATCTTTTTGTTGTGTTGTCTTGCGATGTGCTACATATGCTCCTGTCATTTCATGTGCTGACTTGCACAACAAGAAGGCTATGATCAGCTGTTGTCGCAGCCCGACTCAACCAGCCCTACTTGGAATGCCATCTTTTTGTTGTGTTGTCTTGCGATGTGTTACATATGCTCCTGTCATCTCATGTGTCCCAAACTGTACAACAAAAAGGCTCTGATCAGCTGTTGTTTGTTCGCTCGTGGCTGCAGATGCTCCTGTCCTCTCAGGACATGCGCGGGGATGTGGAGCTGCTTTCCATGACAGCTAAGGAGGCTGCTCGTCAGGTGGTACCTCGTGCAATGTTTGCACTGTTTGCGTTGTGTCCACACACAATTTGCACTGTTTGCGTTTTGCGTTGTGTCCACACACATTTCGCACTGTTTGCGTTGTGTCCACACACATTTTGCACTGTTTGCGTTGTGTCCACACACGTTTTGCACTATTTGCGTTGTGTCCACACACATTTTGCACTATTTGCGTTGTGTCCACACACATTTTGCACTGTTTGCGTTGTGTCCACACACATTTGCACTGTTAGTGTCGTGTCCACACGCATCAAAGAAAGCGCAGGCTGCCCTCCCAGTCATCCTTTGTGTTCATTTTTGCGTCAAGCCGCATCAAGTTGCATTGGAACAAGGCGTCTGTCGTATGATCACATTTTATCCACCTGCAGCCCCCAAAACAGCCAAACCATCACACCATTCAAAGCCCGTGTTTCTGTCTGTTGACCTGACCGCCACCAATGAACTGTGCGCCTCCATGCTGCCGAATCAGAAAGTGCCTGCAAACAGCTGCTGTGTTTCATGTGTGTCATCTAAGAGACTCATCTTCATGCAAAACTTGCTCCTGTGTCGTGTGCAGGTGGCTAATCATTGTGCTGAGCGTGCAAGGGTGTTGCTCAAGGTGGGTTCAGGCATTCCAGGATGCTCAGTAACAGATTTCAATGGCTTTGAAATGCTGCGTGAGATGCGGCAGTGCTGCAGCCCAGCAGTATCATCACTCACAGCATACGCTCTTCGTGTGGGTTGGATTTTTAAGGCTCCAGCACCCTCCTTCTTCACAATTGTTTTCAGTGGCCACTGCAAGCGCGCACCATGCAAAAATACACGTATCTTGTGGATATTTGTTCTGCCTGCCGATATGCATGCTGAAATACTGAACATAATTGTGCACTTCCGCTCGACATGCATACCAAATGTGCACACCTAGCACTGTTCTTACTTCTCTCTCTCTCTCTCTCTCTCTCTCTCTCTCTCTATCTCTCTCTCTCTCTCTCTCTCTCTCTCTCTCTCTCTCTCACACACACACACACACAGTCACAATATACTAACATACACCTCTGCCCATCCCTGCCTCCAGCTGCGCTGTTTAGGTGACCATGAGGACAAAACACAAAAAACACGCACATACACGCACACACACATATACATACACACCACTTTCTCTCTCTCTCTCCCCCTCTCTCTCTCTCTCCCCCTCTCTCTCTCTCTCTCTCTCTCTCACTCTCTCTCTCTCTCTCTCTCTCTCTCTCTCTCTATCTATCTCTCTCTCTCAACATATACACACATCTCTCCCTACATGCAGGTGGATTCCCGCTCCCAAGAGGCGTTCAGTGCTTTGCATGCCATTGTGGATGCGCTGCACACCACAAACACGGCGCTGGTGGCACGCCTGGAACACGGCCAGAAGCATGCACAGGCCCAGGCAAGTCAGGCTGTGGTGAACATGCGCTTGTGGGCTTATGCGCACATAGGGGTGTACACTGTGCATGGGTGCTGAAGGACATTCAATTGCTGCGCTGTGCCCTTTTGCGTAAGGCATGCTTTTGCTTAGGAGCCCCCCTCTGGCGATTACAGCCGCTATGCTGCGCTAGATCATTGGGTTGCACGACATCCCTGCACCGTGTTTCCTTTTTGTTTTCTTGTACTTGCTTAGGAAATGGGATGAGTGTAGGCGTGTGCTTTGGCTTTTGGCTGAAATTTTGGGTGGCACACCACAGAGGCCCGAGTACTCGAATGCCTGCCAATTCGCCAGGCGTTGCCCGCCAAGTTTTGTTTTTTCACACATGCTTCCATTGTGAAGCTGTTCACGCAAAAAGGAAAGCGCACGTAACGCATTCGCTCATTCGCATATATATGACTAACACACACACATACACACACACAAAACACACACTGGCCTCTATCATTACCACCTTTTAGCAGCAGCTCAAGGCGCACACACACGCACTGATATTCAGCTCATGATTACAGGCCTCCAACATTACTACCTTCAAGCAGCAGCTCAAGTTGTACACACATACACACTGATGTTTAACTAACATTTGTGCAGGCTGCTGTGAGCAGCTCAAGTCGTACACACATACACACCGATGTTTAACTAACATTTATGCAGGCTGCTGTTGTTTCCTGCTTAGAGCAGCAGATCCAGACGCAGGCAGCGAGCTTGGAGACCAAAGATACTGAACACTCCCAGTTGCAGAGTTCTCACGAGGCGCTAAAATGGGATTCTCAGCAGACCATTGAAAGCTTGAACAGCCAGAATGCGGTGAGCTTACCTAGTTTCTCATCCTTCTTTCATCTCGATTGTAGATGCTTTCCCCCCCCTGCATGGCCATACACGTGCATATTCAAGTGCACACACACCCTCTCTCTCACACATACACACACAGATCCATATTTACAACACTCATTACCAAACAGTCCATGCCCAAAATTACAGATCCTTGCAGAAGAGGCTGACAATTTTAGGACTCGTTTAGAAGAGGAGGAGGCAACCTTTCATGACCTTTTGAGCGAACGAATGGCATCCTCCACTGCTCAGGTGCGTTTCACCCTTCTGTACCTTTCTGTCGCAGCTGGGTGCAAAGTCCTGTCAAATCAATTCCCGCTTGTTACCTACCTTGCTTTTTGCATTGCAATGTGTTACAAAGTCTGGTCCAGGTAGGGCCAAAGCCTCTGCTATTGTACATGGAATCAGCTCTGAGCGTTTTAAAACAAAATGGTGTTATCCAATGCTACTGCTTGAGACAGATCTATAAGTGTAACGAGATGGTGTTATCCAACGCTGCTGCTTCAGATGGATCTAGAACTGTCATACCTGCATGGTGCAGTGAGGATTGCCAATCTAATACATTGGGCCATGCTTACTCTGCAAGCTGTGTCTTGTTCAAGTGAGGCCTGACTTCTAGTTGCACACTTGTCTGTATATACTTTGCTCATTATTATACTTAACACTTGTCTGTATATACTTTCTTGCTCATTTCTTCTCATGCTTTGTCACGCCGTGAGTTAAATCCATAAGAGCAACTAACTGCCCTCACAGGTGGCCAGCTTATCTGATGAGAGGGACGATTTACACCAGCGCCTGCGGTTTCTGGAGAAGCAAAACGCGCTCGTCCGTCATGAGAACAGCAGGTATGTGTACATGCATGGACATCCAATGAGAGAGACAATATACACCAGCGCCTGCGGTTTCTGGAAAAGCAAAACGTGCTGGTCCGGCATGAGAACAGCAGGTATGTGTGCATGTATGGACATCCAATGAGAGAGACATTATACACCAGCGCCTGCGGTTTCTGGAGAAGCAAAACGCGCTCGTCCGTCATGAGAACAGCAGGTATGTGTGCATGTATGGACGTCCAATGAGAGAGGCAATTCACACCAGCGCCTGCGGTTTCTGGAAAAGCAAATCGTGCTGGTCCGGCATGAGAACGGTGTAAGTACATTACATTTTTTTTGCATTGTGAGATGGCAGTGAATTATTCACAAGCAAACAACACGTTGAAGGAACTCGAGAGAAATATAGATTCAAAGTTAAAGCAAAAGTGATATGAGTGCTTATACTTTGGTTTGCTTCATGAACTGGAGTTCAAGTGAAACACACTGAACGCAGCAGTTTCCAAGGATGAACATTTGATTGTCATCCTATCTAGCTGTGTTAAATTGTATGCTCTCCTCCTTATCCATGATTGCAACCGCAACTCTTTTCCTGGAATTCATGCTCGTCCATGTATTACAGTGCTTTTTTTGTACCTCATGGTATCTTGGGCAACTCATTGTCGCCCATATTTCACAGTACTTTTGTTCCACGTGTGTGCTTCCTTGGCCAGTAGGATATCTTTGGCAATAAGAACACCTGCCTTGCTTTCAAAACTCCTATGCAACTGATCAGCAAATTATTTTTTCCCTGCACGGAATGTTGTCAGTGGTGCCCTGTTTGCAGGAACCATGATGGCCATGTCCTTGTATCAGACCTGATATCATATCTGTATCATACCTTGTATCATACCTGGAACTGCTGCTGAGAGTATCATACCTGATACTGCTGCTGAGAGTATCATACCTGGTACTGCATATCATACCTTGTATCATACCTGATACTGCTGCAGTATCATACCCGATACGGTGTATCATACCTAATACTGATGCAGTATCATACCATCATACCTGATACTGCTGCAGTATCACACCTGTATCACAACTTGTATCATACCTGATACTGCATATCATGCCTTGTATCATACCTGATACTGCTGCTGAGAGTGTTTGTTTAATAAAAGTAGAAAGCCAAGGGCCTCTTACTGTTCTCTGCTGCAGAATCCCCAAAATTGCCCACACAGCCGTGCAAACGGACCCTGTAGACCAGGGGTCGATAGCATATGAGAGGGAGGACGAGGAGGAGCTAGAGCAAAGCCACGTGGGTGGCCTGGACCGGCTGCCCACAGATGCTGCAGTGAGCAAGCTGCACAGTAGAGGTGTGTGTTTTCATTGCACAAGTGAGCTGTATGCCGCATTGAGCAAGCTGCATGGCAGAAATGTGATTGTCAACGTTCAATATGTAGCCTTGGGTCCTATAACGTGCTGTATTCCTCGTGGCTTTCTTACTTGGAGCTGTTTTCAGTTCAAAAGGAGCGCGTGTTCAGTAACCTCTCACTGTGCCAAAACATGCCAATGTAAAGGTGGCGTCACTACCACTAAGAGGAAAAAAAAGCCTCGAAACCTGGGCGGCTTTGCGGGCATGCTGACCACGGACAAGTCAGGCCGTGTGCGCGGCCCGATGTGGACCACCAATACCATTTCACAGATCTACCTGGACAAGACCATAAATGTAGGGTTTGACAGAGCTGCTACATGTGGCCACCAATACCATTTCACAAATCTACCTGGACGAGACCATAGGTGTAGGGTTTGGCAAAGCTGCTACATGTGGACCACCAATACCATTTCAAATGTAGGGTTTGGCAATGCTGCTGCATGTGAGATCGTTCATTCAGAACTTCCCTTCCAGATTTATTTTATGTGAGAAATAGATGTGTCTGGCATCTGCCAACCACAGCATGCACGGCCCTAGCTGCCACAGCACTTGCATGCACAGCACAGCCCTATCTGCCACAGCCCTAGTTGCCACAGCATGCACGGCACAGCCCTAGCTGCCACAGCACTTGCATGCACGGCACAGCCCTAGCTGCCACAGCATGCACGGCACAGCCCTAGCTGCCACAGCCCTAGCTGCTACAGCATGCACGGCACAGCCCTAGCTGCCACAGCCCTAGCTGCTACAGCATCAGGCTACCCACGTGCTTGACAGCTGGGGCTGTGCTGATCAAAGCGTTTGTCTCTGTCATAGTGCGTCATGGTCTTAGTGCGTCTTAGTGCGTCTTAGTGCGCGTCATGGCGCGTGGTGCGTTATGGTCACTGCCTCAGTGCGTCTCAGCGCGTCACTGTCTTTGTGCGTTCGTGCGTCTGTGCTGATCAAAGCGTTTGTCTCTGTCATAATGCGTCATGGTCTTAGTGCGTCTTAGTGTGCGTCATGGCGCGTGGTGCATTATGGTCACTGCCTCAGTGTGTCTCAGCGCGTCACTGTCTCTGTGCGTTTGTGCGTCTGTGCTGATTAAAGCGTGTGTCTCTGTCATAGTGCATCATGGTCTTAGTGCGTCTTAGTGCGCGTCATGGCCCGTGGTGCATTATGGTCGCTGCCTCAGTGTGCCTCAGCGCGTCACTGTCTTTGCGCGTTCGTGCGTCTGTGCTGATCAAAGCGTTTGTCCCTGTCATAGTGCATCTGTAAGCGCCATGTGCCAGAGAGATACAGAACATTGTCCGGCGCTTTGCCGTGCATGCTAGCCTAAATGATGCTTGGCCTGGGTACGCTGTCATGCTTTTCTGTCAATTCATTGATGTTTTCTCAGTGATGTATTTTAATGTAATGGTTGCTTTAGCAGTCCTGACATGCCTGTGGTGTTGGAAAGGGTAACACAGCATGGTTGCGTCTACAATTGCTTTTTGGTGACGTGCTGAGGAGAGCAGCATTTTTTGTCACGTGCTGAAGTTGAGCGTGGATTTCTGCTGCTGTACCTCACGTGTGCTTTAGAAAGCGGGGCTCCAAGGAGGGTATCGAGTGCAGCCATCAGTCAATGCACGAGTCGAAGAGTCACTCTGCAGAGAAACCAACCCTTGCTGCATGCTTGACTGCAGGACGTGGTGTGCGATCGAGAGAGTAACCCTCGCAGCTTGATCTGCAGCTTTGTACATGATTGGCACCTGACAAAGTGAGTGGGAAGAGAAAGGAATGGTGTAATAACACAATCCCACGTATATTATATATTTAGGGTTGGCCAGAACCATATATATATATATACGATGTATTTATGGTATATATGGCAGGGACATCACCAGATTTACGGTCATTTACGGTGTGTATATGTATACGGTTCTGGTCAACCCTACGTATATCTGGAGGAAAAAGAGCCAGGTACTCAAGCATTCCTTCACCGCAAAAGAATATATGAGGAGCATGAGGTTTTTTAGTCGCCCTTTAATCTCTTCCCTTCCAGGTAATAGCCAGCGCACGTTTATATGTAATATGTAATATGTAATAAGGGCAGTTTCATGGCGCATGCTTCTTTCCCTTTCCAAAAAGCTGTAGCGATGAGCTGAGGTATCAGGGCAGAGACCCGTTGGATAACATATTTACAAATGTGTGTACTGTGTCAATCTCACGGGCGACTGCATTACATATGTCTGTACTGTGTCCAATCTCACAGGCGACTGCATTACATTCTACATTTTACAAATGTGTATGCTGCGTCAATTTCACGGGCGACTGCATTATATATGTCTATAATGTGTTCAATCTCACGGGCGACTGCATTATACCTGTCTATACTGTGTCTAATCTCACGGGCGACTGCATATGCATTTAGCAGAACAGGGAAAACACTTTGTTTGGCATGGACTCTTTTTGGGGCGCGTGATAAGCGTCCAGCTCAGTTACCATCCTTACATGAACTACTTACCATCCTTACATGAACTCTGCTCACAAGCTTGATTTGTGTCTACTTTTTGTAGGTACGGACTGCGCCACTTGGCAGACTCCAGCCTCCTAGACCTGATTGCTAGTGTACGCCACCATCAGAGCACTAGCGCTCGAATAGGCTGGTTTGCGCAGTTTACCGGTGAGGAGCATTGGGGGCAGGAACCGCGGGGCTTGCTCACTTGACTTGTAGGCAGGAACCAAATAAGGAGGCGCAATTGAAACGGCAAGGATATTGACTGGAAGGGAAGTGTACTGGATGCAAGGACCCTCCTGCAAACTTTGATAATTGCATCGTATAAACACACACAGACACACACACACACACGCACATGCATGCATGCATGAACACACACACATGCATGACCACACACACACACACACACACACACGCACAAACACAACACACATGCATGAATACACCCACACATACGCTTGCACACAGGCTTGGACGGCGCAAGCGAGCCCCCATCGTCCTCCTCGCAGCACCTCTCCTTCTACCTCTTTGTGCTGATGCAGCTCATGTGGCCTGCAACCATCCAGGCCGCCTTCCCTGATACCTCCAGGTAATCCTGCGTTCTGCTGTGCACCTCCCCATGCAAAGATGCGTGCCCTGATATTAAGCCTAACTTCCAGGTGATCCTGCGTTCTGCTGTGCACCTCCCCATGCAAGGATGCGTGCCCTGATATTAAGCCTAACTTCCAGGTGATCCTGCTTTCTGCTGTGCACCTCCCCATGCAAAGATGCGTGCCCTGATATTAAGCCTAACTTCCAGGTGATCCTGCTTTCTGCTGCACCTCCCCATGCAAAGATGCGTGCCCTGATACTCAGCCTAACTTCCAGGTGACTTGCTTTCTGCTGCACCTCCCCATGCAAAGATGCGTGCCCTGATATTAAGCCTAACTTCCAGGTGATTCTGCTTTCTGCTGCACCTCCCCATGCAAAGATGCGTGCCCTGATATTAAGCCTAACTTCCAGGTGATCCTGCTTTCTGCTGCACCTCCCCATGCAAAGATGCGTGCCCTGATATTAAGCCTAACTTCCAGGTGATCCTGCGTTCTGCTGTGCACCTCCCCATGCAAGGATGCGTGCCCTGATATTAAGCCTAACTTCCAGGTGATC
>Ga0307968_1004379_pt1:0-7500 | contig 11503 bp, 9 predicted proteins | sample OrgLakmetagen650_FD_201834 | JGI IMG/M metagenome (GOLD analysis project Ga0307968, IMG submission 201834) | Saline water microbial communities from Organic Lake, Antarctica - #650 | ecosystem: Environmental > Aquatic > Non-marine Saline and Alkaline > Saline | place: Antarctica: Organic... | reverse complement strand
TGAGTTTTGTATGTGTACGTGCACATTTGTGCTGTGTAAATGCAGTTTGTACACGAACACCTGAGTTTTGTATGTGTATGTGCACATGTGTACTGTGAGCGAATGCAGTTTGTATGTTAGTATGTATGCGGGCAGCTGGGGGCAGCTGGTGGGTATATGTGCAAATATTAATGTGTGTAAGTGCAAGCAATGTGTCGTGTATGTGAATATTTGTACTGTGTGCATATGGTTTGCAAGTGTCTGTGTGTGCAGACACCTGGGGTGTGAGGTTTGTGTGTGTTTTTTCATAATTGTAATGTGTGTGCATGCAGTTTGCATGTGCATACAATTGCGGACACCTGGGGGTGGGTGGTTGGTGTAAGTGCAAATTTTCATGTGCGTGCACAGGTAGGCAATGTGTTGTGTATCAGATTAGTGTTAGGTAGGGTTGGCCATAACCATACATGTACAGTGCAATTATGGCAGGAAATTCATCAGATATACGGTCATATACGGCGTACATACACGGTTCTGGCCACCTCGATGCCGAGTGCAGAAGGTGCACGTGCACGAATGATGATGATTCCATACTTGCTTGGAGTGTTGTGTGAAAGCAGATGGACAACCCTGTAAGGCATAAGCACACTGAAGGAGTGCGCTGGTATCAATTGCGTCACATGCACATGTTGTCGTGTGTCCATAAGCGCAAGTATATTTTCTGTCACAAATAATGTACCCGCACAGAGCTTCTTTGCAGGACTCCTTACGCTTAAACAGCATAAACGTCAAGCCATAGGAACCCCTAACAGCCAATCCCGCCTTGCCCTAGACCACATTTTTTTATGTAACGTCGCAGGATTCGAGCCACACACAAACACACACACACGCACACACACACACACAGTCCCGCCTTGCCCTGGACCACATATTTATGTAACGTCGCAGGATTCAAGCCACAGAAAATTCCAGGAGGTCTCCCCCAAGCCCATATCAAAATTGGACATGCACAAACCCAGTAGCTAGTTTAGTATGCAAGTTGCTTGTGTAAGTTACTTAAAAAGCCGACGACACACCACACTGCAGGACCCCTTCTACAGCAGAGCCCAAGACGTTCCCCCCAAGCCCCCCTGCTTCGCTGGCAGAGAGTGGCGCATCCCGTCTGCAGACTCCTTGCCATCGCCCTTTGCCCCAACTCATCGCACCGTTGCTGCAGCGGAGACCGCCACAACTGCAGCAGCAGCTGCGGCAACAGCAGCAAATCATGCTGCTGCCGCCCACCATGCTGCTCATGCTCCGAATCAAGCCTCCGTTGCAGCCAACCCTGTAGGTGCTGCGGATGCCGCTGCAGCCGCTGCTGCTGCTGCTGCAGCAGCTGTCGATGCTGATGGTTTGGGTGCCGGCAATCATGGTGCTGGTGCTGGTGGTGTGGGTGGTTCTGGTGCTGGTAACGTCAGCTCTGCACCTGCAGCGAGTTTTGTTGGCTCCACGGCTGTGCCTGACGCCAGACCCGCGGCGCAAGGTGTGATCACAACTGCCGCAGCCGCTACAGTTGGCAGCGATTCTCAAGCTCTTGGTGCACCGGCCACAACTGCTCCTGACGACAGAGCTGCAGCGCAAGGTGCAGCCTCGGCTGGAGTTCGCAATCCTCAAGCTCGTGGTGCACCGGCCACAACTACTCCTGACAACAGAACAGCAGTTCAAGGTGCAACCCCGGCTGAAGTTCGCGTTCCTGTTGATATGGCCACAGCAGTCGGCAGCAATTTTGAGATCCGTGGTGCACCAGCCACGACAGTTGTCCCCGCTGCCACTGCAACCAACCGTATTAGTGCTGCTCCTCTTCCTGCCAATCTGCCTACCACCTTTGACCGTGCTCACGATGCCAATGCTGCTACCCCTTCTGCTGCGGCCAACCATGCCGCTACTTCAGCTAAACTCGCAGCTGTCGTTGCCGCCGCTCGTGCCGCTGCTGTGTCAGCAGCTGCAGCTGCAGTGACCGCAGATCAAGGGCTGCGTCAGCTGCGTGCGGCCCAGGGTGCCGCACGAGGAGCTGGCCTTGACGCAGCTGCTGCTGTATCAGGTGTGTGTGCGCATGTTGTGTCTGTGTGTGTGCATGCGCGCGAGTGTGTATGTGTGTAACTGTGCGATCTGAGGGCTGCGTCGGCTGTGTGCAGCCCAGGGTGCCGCACTAGGGGCTGGCCTTGACGCAGCTGCTGCTTTATCAGGTGTGTGTGCATATTGTGTCTGTGTGTGTGCATGCGCGCGAGTGTGTGTATGTGTGTAACTGTGCGATCTGAGGGCTGCGTCAGCTGCGTGCGGCCCAGGGTGCCGCACTAGGGGCTGGCTTTGCCTTACTTTCTGCTGTATTAGGTGTGTGCCTGTGTGTGCTCAGCAGGCTGCAGCTTCTTTTGCTGCCTGAAACGTTGGCTTTGCTGCAGTTGCCAGGGTATCATCTGCTCCTTAGTAGGTTTGGCTCAGAGGGTTTGTATGAACGTGTAGGGGAAGTCATGGGCGTAGGGGGGTCTACCCTCTTTGCGAGCCTGCTAGGGAAGGCATTTTCAATCTACCATTTTTAACAAGGCATTTGTGTGAATCTCGTGACACACAAGAGACGGACCATGCACAAGCAGCACACACATACACATGTGTTTATACACACCTCAGGCTAGGTGCAAGGGTGCCAGCCAAAGACTTAAAACCATTGACACACATGCAACTCACACACATGTGTATATACACATGCACACACCTAAGGCTAGGTACAGTAGGGCCAGCTAAGACCAGCACATGCAACACTTGCAATATTACACATTCACACACACAGAAGGGCACACACACACACATGCATGCACACACATCAGGCTGGATGCAAGAAGACCAGCTATCGTCCATACCCTGCAAGGGCTGGTCCCGTCCTCGTGGTCTGCCTATCCGCCCCATCATCGGCCCTCCCTCTTTCCAGGTACGCTTGCCACCTTCCCTCCTTAGCCTCAGCACCACCGGGTTACCTTTTCACTTTAATTGATCCTGGGTCATCTTTTCACTCTTACTAGCACCCCTCCACAGCCCTGACATCATTGATGCTGGGTCATCTTTTCACTCTTACTAGCACCCCTCCACAGCCCTGACATCATTGATCCTGGGTCATCTTTTCACTCTTACTACCACCCCTCCACAGCCCTGACATCATTGATCCTGGGTCATCTTTTCACTCTTACTACCACCCCTCCACAGCCCTGACATCATTGATCCTGGGTCATCTTTTCACTCTTACTACCACCCCTCCACAGCCCTGACATCATTGATCCTGGGTTATCTGTTCACTCTTACTACCACCCCTCCACAGCCCTGACATCATTGATCCTGGGTCATCTTTTCACTCTTACTACCACCCCTCCACAGCCCTGACATCATTGATCCTGGGTTATCTGTTCACTCTCACTACCTCCCCTCCGCAGCCCTATTATGGGTTACCTAGTACCTGACTAGTCACTTTCAATGATCCTGGGTTTCACTCTCTCTACGTCCCCTACACAACCTTGCCAACTAGGTAGACTGTTGCTTCCCCTCATTTTCTTTCTGCCCCTTTCTGTGCATCCCTTCATTCAGGCAAGCACGCGCCTTGCACACTTAGGGTTGGCCAGAACCATATACCTATATCAATACGGTATATACGGTATATGCGGTATATACTATGGTTTGTACGGTATATACTACGGTATATATATATGTATGTATACGGTATATGTTTTTTTGGGCAGGGTAGTCAGGGTCATATACAGCCCTGTCTCATAAGTATTGTATTGCTAAGTATTTTTGTTCAAGCACTTGTGACCACGTGTTGCTGCCCATTAAGGCACCCCTTCTTCTAATATTACATGCCAACTTTCCTCATTAGTCAAGCTCTGGTGTTACACACACACATACACACACACACACACAAACACACACACACACACACACACACACACACACACACACAAACCCACACACACCCACTCACACACACACTCACCCACTCACACGCGCACACACACAATTGTACAGGAGGTGCAGGAATGGGTGCAAGCCCAGCCATGGTGGAGGCCCCCCTTCCCTCTGCAGCACCTTCTAAGCACCCCACAGCAGCAGCGCCCCCTGCTTCACCAGCAGCAGCACCAGGAGCAGCTACAGCAGCAGCACCAGCCACGACATCAGCAGCTACGCCGACAGCCGTCAGTATCACAGCAGCAACAGCAGCAAGGGGCTGGCACAGTTAGAAGCACAGCAGCTGCAGCTGCTGCAGCCTCTCCAGTTTTGGAGGGCAGCCAAGCAGGGGACGGAGAGTGGAATTTGCTAGGCACTCCCAACTTTACACCCAACACAGACCCCGGCACTACAGTGGAGCATGCCCCTACTCCCCAACACATGCCCGTGCCTATCACTGCTCTAGCACCATCTCTTCTACCCCCGGCACAACCCCTGGACGCACACGCACACGTACTCCCTCTCCGCACTCCTTCTGCGCTGTTTCTTCCGCCCACGCATCAACCCATACAGCCCCAGCTCACTGCAAGCCAGTAAGTGCTGCAGTTTGTGTGCATGTGGGTGTACGTCGACAAACATGGGATTGCACTGCAGCACAACAAGCTGTTTCACGACTTAAATCATCTGTGCCAACTTGCGTGCGTGAATGTGTGCGGTCTGTACTGTGTGGGCATTGGAGATGCAGTGTGTAATCTGTGCACCCCCCTAGCCAGTAAGTGCTGCGGTTTGTGTGCATGTGAGTGTGCGTCAACAGATGTGGGATTGCAATAAATCTCGACTTGTTCTGTCAAGGTCATAACGCCTGCACCGACATGTGAGCGTGAATGATTGCGATCTTTGCACCGACATGTGAGCGTGAATGATTGCGATCTTTGCACCAACATGTGAGCGTGAATGATTGCGATCTTTGCACCGACATGTGAGCGTGAATGATTGCGTTCTTTGCACCGACATGTGAGCGTGAATGAATGCGTTCTTTGCACCGAAATGTGAGCGTGAATGATTGCGTTCTTTGCACCGACATGTGAGCGTGAATGATTGCGATCTTTGCACCGACATGTGAGCGTGAATGATTGCGATCTTTGCACCGACATGTGAGCGTGAATGATTGCGATCTTTGCACCGACATGTGAGCGTGAATGATTGCGATCTTTGCACCAATGAGCGTGAATGATTGCGATCTTTGCACCAACATGTGAGCGTGAATGATTGCGATCTTTGCACCAATGAGCGTGAATGATTGCGATCTTTGCACCGACATGTGAGCGTGAATGATTGCGATCCTTGCACCGATGAGCGTGAATGATTGCGATCTTTGCACCGACATGCGAGCGTGAATGATTGCGATCTTTGCACCAACATGTGAGCGTGAATGATTGCGATGTCTGCCGGCACTTGAGGTGTAAAATGCAATTTTCATTTTGTGTGCACACACCTGTGTCATAGACCACACAAGACAGAAGCTGACATGAGTGCATGTGTTCAATTCTAAAGCAGCCGTACGCCTGCTTGGTTTGCTACTTAAATCGGTTATCCGTTTGTCCGGCTGCCACAGATGCATTGTCACAGGAATGTTTAAACTGGTGAACAATGCAGCTGCTTTCACACACAGGCAACTTTCTCACGCATGCACACATACACACATACACACACACAGAAACACATGCACATGCACGCAAACGAACACACACGAACACACAGTCACATGCACATACACACACAAGAAAACATACACACGGACACACACATGTAATCTTACACGCACATCCACATCCACACACACGCATGCATGCTCACATGCTCTCACACACATACACACATCCATACTCTCATATGCATGCCTACACACAAACAAATACACACTTCCACGCACACAGGCTAATGAACCCGCACCTTGCTTCCACCCCCCCCTCCCCCCCTCGAGACCCTCGCGCTTGGGCTGAGTCTCCTGCCATATTCCAAGCCCCCTCCTCTCCAAAATATGACCAGCGCACTTGCTTCCTCCAGCCGCCTCCAGGTAATTCTAGACTTTTACTTTTTGCGATCAGATACATGGTTTATTCATAATATGAGTGGCCATGTCTCTGCTTATCATTTTCCTTGTCCATAGTGTGACCAGCGCACTTGCTTCCTCCAGCCGCTTCCAGGTCATCCCAGACTTCTACTTTTTGTGATCAGATACATGGTTCATTTAAAATATGAGTGGCCATGTCTCTGCTGACCACACTCCTACATGTCCATCATATAATCAGCGCTCCTGCTTCCTCCAGCCGCCTCCAGGTAATCCTAGACTTTTACCTTTTGTACAATTACTTGGTTATTGTTGATCATGCGTGGCCATGTCTCTGCTGACCACGCTCCCACATGTCCATCATATAATCAGCGCACCTGCTCCCTCCAGCCGCCTCCGGGTAATCCTAGACTCCTGCTTTTCGTAGACATGCATGGTTGATCTCGGGAGGCTTGACTCTGCTGTTTTCTACCCCTTTTTTTCCAAAGTACGAATTGTGCACCTGCTTCCTTCAGCCTCCTGTTCGTGTTTGAAATGTCTTGCACTGTGGCTGTCCCTATGAACAACCCCCCCAAATGTCTCTAGCAAGCCACTCACCGGATCTTTTTGCTTGCTCTTTTTTAAACATTTAAGAAAAATATTAGCTATCCAACGTAACTTTTAGCAAGCCACTCACCGGGTCTTTTTGCCTGCTCTTTTTTAGACATTTAAGAAAAATATTAGCGATTTATCATAACTGTCAGGTTCCAAAATGGTGAAGGAAAAGGGGAGATATAGAGAGCCGAAATTGGCTTATTGGGACTGTTTGGCTTGCAAAAGGGTGGGTCGTTCACGGGGACAGCCCTGTGCTAGACAACTCTAGAAGGGTTTAGGGTTAGGGTTTTTAGGGTTTAGGGCTAGGGTTTAGGGTTTAGGTTAGGTTTTAGCTTTAACCCCTAACCTAAAAGTAATAGCAGGGGGTCACAGGCTTTCACATGTGAGTCCTCTGCCTTATTCCAAAGCCCTGCTCATTCACGATCAGGGTTCACGATCATTCACGATCAGGGTTCACGATCAGAACAGTCCATCCGTAGTGTCACGCCCAATTGTTGGCAGCGACAAATCGTGTGGCAAGCAAATCAGTTGTGGTGCTGAGTCTTAGACTTTGCAGTGACGGTGATTGGATCTGACAGTTGTGATGAGGTGGATCCCTACCTTGTTGGACCAGCTCATTGCACCCAGACTTGTAGCCTCAGATCTGCCCCCACCTCGCCACGCGTGCTCTCCACACCCTTCACACAGGCACGCGTGCCATCGATGAGAGTCCACTGAAAGCCTTGAGGGAGGGGATGTGTGATGTGGGCACACCAATCGTACACCTTTTTGTCTCTGTAAAACCACGCATGCTCTTCACACTGCACAGGCACGCTTGCCATTGATGAGAGTCCACTGAAAGCCTTGAGGGAGGGGATGTGTGATGTGGGCACACCAGTCGTACATCTTTTTGT
>Ga0307968_1004373_pt1 | contig 11511 bp, 6 predicted proteins | sample OrgLakmetagen650_FD_201834 | JGI IMG/M metagenome (GOLD analysis project Ga0307968, IMG submission 201834) | Saline water microbial communities from Organic Lake, Antarctica - #650 | ecosystem: Environmental > Aquatic > Non-marine Saline and Alkaline > Saline | place: Antarctica: Organic Lake... | reverse complement strand
GGCGTGGGTGTTGCTGGTCTTGCCGGTGCTGAAGAAGAGGATGAGGCATGTGCAATTGGATCCAGGCATGCAGGTGTGTGTGTGTTTATATTTGTCAGTGTGTGCTGCTTATTTGTGTGTTTTTGGAATTGGGTGTGCATGACCTTTAGGTGTGACCGGAATTGTATGTATATACACCGTATTTGACCGTATATTTGGTCATTTTTCTGCTAAAAATACCGTATATACATGGCTCTGGCCAATTCTAATTACTTGAAGTAAGAATTTGAAGTCACGTGCTTGGATGGCTCCTGAATGCATCAGTGCTGTATCTTAACAAACGCCTTAGTCATACGTAAACAACTTAATCTCTTTAGCACTTTCTATTACTTAGGCCTGCAACAAGTACACCGCCGATCCAACATCCTTTGCCAGCAAGCTTTTTGGGGAGTGTTTCAACCTAAGCACTCCTAAAAAAGCACGCTCACTTGCTTGCCCCACCAAAGGAATGTAGCCACCCCTACCACGTAGGCGCAAATTAGTGAAGTTTGAAATCATGCAAACCTTGTCACTCCAGCAGGGCCTTGGTTTTCTTACTCTGAGCCTGATGGTGCCAATACCACCGCCCTTCACCCCAACGCTCAAGATATGCACTGGTTCATGGAAGTGGGGGATATAAGTGTACCACACCAGCAGCAGCAGCAGCAGCAGCAGCAAGGGCAGACGCAGCAAGGGCAGACACAGCAGGTGCAGGCGCACCAACAGCCGACATCACTTGAGCAGCAGCAGCAGCAGCAGCAGCAGCAGCAGCTAGGGCATATGGAGCAGGTGCATGTGCAGGCGCACGAACAGCAGACACTGCTTGATCATCAACAGCAGCAGCAGCAGCAGCAGCAGCTAGGGCATACGGAGCAGGTGCATGTGCAGGCGCACGAACAGCAGACACTGCTTGATCATCAACAGCAGCAGCAGCAGCAGCAGCAGCAGCAGCAGCAGCAGCAAGGGCAGACGCAGCAGGTGCAAGTGCAGGAGCAACAACAGCAGACATCACTTGAGCAGCAGCAGCAGCAGCAGATGCAGCAGCAAGGGCAGACGCAGCAGGTGCAAGTGCAGGAGCAACAACAGCGGGCGCCACTTGAGCATCAACAGCGGCAGCAGCACGCACAACAACAGCAGCAGCACAAACAACAACAGCACCCCTCACTGCCGCAGCAGCAGAGGCCTGCGGGAGAATGCTTTGTCCGCACCGTCTCTCTGTCGACTCCAGAAATCAGAGCAGCACAAGCAGCAGCAGCAGCAGCAGCAGCAGCAGCAGCTCGTTGTGCTCATGGGGGCTTAGCAGGCACGAGTGCTGGTACGCCACGTGCGGTTGTCCATGCATTAATTGAAGCAGCACACTCAGCACCTCCAATACTTGTCCCCCCCGTGCGAGCACGAGCACCTGCAGCCCCGCACGCCCGCCCTGCCTTCGGGTTTCCAGCTCTGTCCTCTATGCCTCAGCTGCCTTTACCTCTGCATCATGCCCAACATCCTGCCAACGCAACCGGCTCTACTCAGCCAGCTTTACCTCCGCAACGTACCCACCATCCTGCCAACGCAGCCGGCTCTACTCAGCCAGCTTTACCTCCGCAACATACCCACCATCCTACCAACGCAACCGGCTCTGCTCAGCCAGATTTGCCTCCGCAACGTACCCACAATCCTACCAACGCAACCGGCTCTGCTCAGCCACTTTCCCAACACCTTCCAGCCACTGCTCCTTTGCCCCTCACTTTTTGTACAGCTGCTCAGCCACCTCTCCAGCACCCCCCAGCCACAGCTCCCTTGCCCCTCACCTATAATACAGCTGCCCGGCCACCTCCCCAGCGTGCACCCTTTACAGCTCCTTTCCCCATCACTTCAAGCAGAGCTGCCCAACGGCCCCCACCCCCTCCCTGCGCCCCCACCTTTGGTCTTCCAGCCTTGTGTCCTGCACTCCAGCCCTCACATCAGCCAGCACCACCACCTTGTCCCCCTAACCCAACCACAGCTGCCCAACCAATCTCCCTGCAACACCCAACAGACACAGCCTCTGCACCTCAGGCCGCCCCAATCCATCAGCCCCTATCTGTCAGCAGAGCCATTCAGCGGCGGTCGCTCCCTCCCTTCCTACCACCCCCCCAACTCCCAGCCTTGTCCCCTGCATCCAAACCAGGCACGAGCCAAGCTGCTCAGCATCCCAGCACGGGCGAGGCGGCTGCGCCGAAGCGCAGAGGGCGGCCGCCGAAGTCAGCAGGAGGTATGGAGGGAGAGGGGGGGATCCTGTAGAGGGTGAGCTAAGGGTTTTGTGAGGCGACCTTTTAAAAGATTGTGCAGATAGCGAGAGAGTCCCATGCACTGGAATTCAGGAGATGTGTCCTGCTTTGGCTGCCATCGGTGGTTAGTTGATGTATAATTTGTTGTCGTTTTTCTCACAACTCTCTAGAGCATGCGCTGATCCCCAACAAAAGGAGGTCCAAGGGAGGTTTGTGAGCTGTATCTTGCTTATTTGGTGGTGAATCACTTAAGCAGCCTCACTGAGGAAGCTTGTATACAAGATGCGTTGAAGCTGTGAGGCAAGGTGGGACCCACCGTCACACCAACACAGCCAGACTGCCCTGGAAACGATCGAGTCCGTTCCTGTTTTGATCCAAATAGTGTTCTTTTGGAGATATATGCACTCTAATAAGCACAAAAAAGGGGTTGGACAAAGGTGTGTATGGTCTGCACTCATATTTCATGGTATAATTCCAATTCATTCCTGACTTCTATCCAGTAGAATCTCTCCCATTTTGGCACGCACACTTAATCTCGCTCGCTCGTGCACACACACACACACACACACACACACACACACACACACACACACACACACACACACAAACACACACACAACAAACACACACACACACACACACAACAAACACACGCAACAAACACACACAAACACACACACACACACACAACATATACACGCACAACACATGCACACTCACAAACACAACTCTCTCACACACACACACACACACACACACACACACACACATGCAGAGGGGCCAGACCGGGGCAGACCTGCTGGCAGCAAGCCACTGGGGCGGCCTCCCAAATCAGGTGCACCGAGTTCTTGACGTGAGAACCTGTGAGAACATGAGCAATTCCGTCCTCAAATCAGCTGCAGTTTATCCCTTCGTTTCACCCCAATTGTGTAACTCTAAAGCCAAATGTGATAACTCTAATAACAGTGCTCCTTTAGGAAGATGTTGATGACAAACTGGAACTCGAAAGAGAAACAGATGAATTATGCAGGCTATGAAACACCACTCTCCACATTAATCAAGGAAAAGGAGCCACTTTGGTATCGGGTATTATAAAACTCCTATACAAGTAAGAAAAAAAAATAATGGCCATTGAGGATGGTTGCAGGCTTGACCTGAAATCGTACCTTGTCAGTTGTATGGTTGTGACCACACAGATGTGCCTTCAAGTTCCCTCAAGAGTTTTGAATTCTTATATTGCACTGAAAAGAGTGCAGGCGAAATTTAAATATTTCTGGTGCGCGGTGCGGGCGGGTGAGCAAGAACTGAAAGCACACGCACGTGCACACACAAGACAATAAAATACAAACTCACACATACGTATGCACACGCTTGTGCATACTGGTACAATCTACATGTCCACAAACATTCCGGCGCTTACCCACTTGCTCGCAAAGATGCACACACATACACACACATTCACACACACATTCACACACACACCCAAATACACACACACACAAGTATACACACACACAGAGACACACACACAAACACACACACACACAAGTATACACACACAACCCAACCCCCCTAACACACACACATAAACACACTTGTACAAATGCACACACAGCTACTGGTCAGGGGAAAGAGAGAGCGGACCGGGGCAGACCCGCAGGCAGCAAGCCACTGGGTCGTCCTCCCAAATCAGGTGCTGATCAGGGAACAGAGGGTGTGGGTGGGAAGAAGCAGGACGGATCTAGACCTTTGGAGAGCAAGAAGCCCCTGGGACGGCCTAAAAAGGCAGTGGCAGGCAATGGGAAGGACAAGAAGAAGGTGGCACAAACGTCACGCAGCTCCAGCCCCAGCGTCAGTATTGACTGCAAAAGCGCCCACACGAAGGCTACTAAGCAGGCCAAGGGCAATCACAAGCGCGGCAAGCACGCTAGCAGCAGCAGGAGTGGTAGTAGCAGCAGCAGCAGCAGCAGCAGCGGAAGTGGCAGGGGGAGCGGGACGGACTACAGTGAAGACAGCAATGCAGATGACAGTGACGTCTCCACAAGCAGTGGTAGCAGTGGTAGTGCTGGCGACACATTAGACGACGGCCGACGCAACCGGCGCCGCAAGGAGTCAGCTAGTCGCCCTGGTTGTGGTGATGAGAGAGGCGGCAGGGAGAGTGGCAGTGGTAAGAGCGGTGATGCGTGTGGTGGTGGTGAAGACAGGAGGGACGGAGAGGAAGACGAGGGGGGGGGCCGTAAGCGGGGGCGTACGGAAGATGGTGAAGGTAGTGGTAGGGAAGACAGAAGGAAGGAAGGTGACGGGAGCAGCAGCAGCAGCAGCAGTGGCAGTGAACACCCCCTCATCCTTCACCACAAGCGGCGGAGGACTACTGTGGATTACGTGGTGCGTGGAGAGGTGTACTAGTTGGCTCCTAATCTCATAGTGATGCACATCGTTTCCAAACGAATTTCCCTTCCAGATCAGTATCTCAGGTACAGGTTCAATCGTTCTGAAGCATCCGTTCCAAAATATCCGGTCATTGGGAGATTATGGAGGTGTCACATATCAGGGCGATTGGGGAAAGCCTTCAAGGCATGAGTGTTCATGAGGCATGAGGCATGATTTTTCATGAGGCATGAGGCATGAGGCATGAGGCATGAGGCATGAGGCATGAGGCATGAAGCATGATGCATGAGGCGTGAGTGTTCGAGGCATGAGTGCTCATGAGGCGTGAGTGTTCAGACCCTACACTTGTCTTCTGGACACAGAGAGCAGAGGTTGCATGTGTCGTGTCAAAAAGCCAAAATGACGGGGGCTGTAACAGCCACGTTCCCTGGCATAAATCTAGGGTTGATTAGAACCGTATATATACACCATAAATGACCGTATACTTGGTGATTCCCCTGCCAAAGATACCGTGTATACACCGTTATATAAATGGTTCTGTCCAACCCTACCACATAAATTGTGAAACGTGTAAAATGTATGATTTTTTTATCACTGGAATTTTAGGATTTCATTTTCACAAAACTGGCCTTCATGTTCATTAATTATAAAAATACTCTTTTTTCCTGCTTGCGTGGTGTTCCCTATTTTCTTCGCTGCTGTTCCCGCCATAAATGCCCCCCTCAACACTCTGCCTCTTGTTCAAGGGCAGAAACACAACTTACTGTACAACTCTTGTCAGTTTGAATGTATATCAGATGCCTGATCCGTCTGCTGTCAACATCACTCTTGTTCAAGGGCAGAAACACAACTTAATGTACAGCTCTTGTCAGTTTGAATGTATATCAGATGTCTGATCCGTCTGCTGTCAACATCACTCTTGTTCAAGGGCAGAAACACAACTGACTGTACAGCTCATGTCAGTTCAACTGTATATCAGATGTCTGATCCGTCTGCTGTCAACATCACTTGGTATCATGCCTAGCATGCACACCACTTCACCCCCAACCTGCCTTTGCACAAAACAGGCACCACCTCCCTTAGCTCTGCCTTCCTTTGTCTCCAATACTCGCTTTCGATGCCGTTCTGCAGGCCCTCCACCAGCAGATGTTCGGGAACCCCACCATAGGTACAGCAGCCAAGGTCAAGGCCAAAGCGACCAACTCACAGGAGAGGGACGACAAGGGGGAATTGGAGGATAAGGGAGAAAAGGAAAAGAAATTGGATGGCAGCCCTTCAGGCGTGCCATCCTCCTAGCTATACGTGGGAATGCATTTGCAAACACTTAATTGTGTATTCAAGTGATTTCCAGGCATTTTCCAGGAAGCCTGACTGATTTTGTCGGGTGTATATGCTGCAGTGATGTCATACTTTGTGTTTCAGGTGGCAGACCGTTTGCAGCGGTAAACTCACCACGTTTTGGTTAGAGATATTGCTAAGGAGCAAGCCTCGTAAGAAAGTGTGCATCTTCATCATACATATTCTTGGGCTTTATTTACAAGGCTTACAAGGTTAATAAAAAAGGCCTTCAGTCAAGAAGTGTGACTAGCCTGCTCATAAAATGCAATTAGTTCAGTCGGGCTTTACTTGCAAAACAGGCCACATATGAATCATAGGCTAAGGAGGAAAACTCAGTAAATTCCAAAAACATTGACTTGTAAACACTGCTTCCTGCAACGAGGAGGCCTTAAAACACCCTCTTTCTGATAGCCCACATCCGTTTGCAAACAAAAAGGGCTTAGCTTGATGGTGAAGTAAATGTTTGAGAATGTTCCTGTATGTGTGTGTGTGTGTGTGTGTGTGCGCGCGTGTGTGCGTGTGTGTGTGTGTGTGTGTGTGTGTGTGTGTGTGTGTGTGTGTGTGTGTGTGTGCGCGTGCGTGTGTGCGTGTGTGTCACACGAATTATGTTTGATTTGTGAAAACAAAACAACATTCGCTTGGTCACGCTTAAACTACGAATTTCACAGCTGTCAGCAACAGATCCCACACGACAGCTGGGAATCTGTGGACCACCTAACAAATTAACGTCCACTATCATAATTTATAATTTTCCAGCATTTCATTATTAACAGCATTATTTCAAAGTCTCATCCGACACAAACCTGTCCTAGCTGTTATGGAGCCTGATTCCGCAGACCTGGCTCAACTCCAAGCTGGAAAGCAGTGGACTGAAGATGGCTTGATATTGCGTGTTTCTAGGTAATGTGTGCGTGCAGCAGATGTGAGATAGAACAGTCGTGAAAATGGGGTCCTGACTTTACTGTCCTGACTCCACTGTCCTGTCCTGTCCTGACTCCACTGTCCCGCATCCTACACCCTGTTACAGGAGCGGAAGGGTTTCCAAATCCCGCGCTGACTGTCAGGTATGCACACTAAAGACTGCGTGCCAGGCCTTCTGCACCTGAAGCAATATACAGTGCCCTCAAGCTACACACCCACCTTACCGTGTAGGAGTCGCCCTTGAAGGGAGCCCCACTGCCATTCACAAAGAAGCGGAGCAGGGGCAAACGGAGCGGCGCCCCTTCTGGGGCTTTGCTGGATGAGGTGAGTCCTCACACCCTGGAAGCGTGTGTATCACCTGGTACCCTCAAATTATGTCAACTGGTGAAATGCTGTGCGCACGATAGGAGGGAAGAAAGGCCAAGACATCCAAGGCCAGCGGCTCGGTCAGAGCAGGCTCGCAAGCAAGTGTGTGTATGAGTACGGGTCCTGGGAATGCTGCAGGGGAAACTAGTGAGGTGAGAGTTGTAGGCAGTTACACACAAAAGTGACTGTACTGATGTCTGCTAGACAAGCACGTGACTGTTGCCGTACTCACGTGAATTACCAACACCGGTAATTCACAAAAACATTGACTGTGCTGATGGTCTGCTAGACAGGTACGTAACTGTTACCATACTCACGTGATTTACCAACACCGGAAATACACAAGGAAATGGTACATATCCATGATTTGCGTGGCCAAAGCCTTTTTTGAGTCTTTTGTACCCATCAATGGTCAACCATATTACAGCGTGACCTGATTGCATTGTTTTTCTTCATCAGCTTTTTTCTGTGTACATCCTAATACATTTACCGAGGCATTGAAGAGCAGTAGTAAATACAAAACAGTCCGCCTAAGTCGCAATAAACGGCTGTCCTATCATGCTGACCTGGAATTTCAAACACATACGCACACACACGCGCACACATGCACACACATGCACGCATGCATGCAGGCTCACTCTGACAGGTTGGAGCTTGACAGTGAGCATTGTGAGAGTGTGCCCCACAGTGTTTTGCAGGTACGCCTGTTCAACATAGAAACTCAACTAGCCAGGTCTGTTGTAGCTTGTAGGCATTTTAGAGCGCTTTAATGCCAGGCAGAGTTATTTTTCTTGGTGACTGATCAGCTCCTGGCTGGATCTGCCAGCCACAGATCAAGCCACAAGCTCAGATATAAAGGGAAAACAGATCGAAACAGCTGGGCATGAATGCATTGTGCAATCAAGATTGTTTCAAGTAGGCGCTCCTTTTTTCATAGCGTTGACCTTTTTGCTTCAAATCGAAGCTGGCATTATGAGTTACACGAGGATGTGCTTGGGTTCATGTGGGTCACTCTGTGTGCAAATTGGCAGGGCTTCAAGCTCACAATGACTACCAAAACCCTAATAGGGTGGTTTTGAATGGGACAACAGCCTGTGTTGGCCTACATCCCCAAGTACTTAATCGTTTCACTCCATTTTTTTGCATTGATATTTGTTTGTTACAAGAATTCCATACCACCAGAAATCATGTGATTTGGTGCAGGGGGTGGTCAGATCTGGCACACGGGTGGCTGGAAAGTAGGGTTCACGCCGCAGCCGATTAAGCATGGGCCCCCTCATTGGCAACAGTCAAACTCAACTGCTATGGAGCCTACCATTCTGAACTGTGTTTGACAGTTGCCAATGAGGGGGCCCATATTCTGAGAACATTTGGGGGGTCAGTCGCCCCCCTCTGGTTGACTGTGGTACAATCAAAACATCACGCACCAGAGCACACCCTCTGTGTAATGCAGGCAGGGCCCTCTTCAAAGGGCAAGCGCTCGCAGCGGGGTAGGGCAAGCGGAGCGCAGCAGCAGCAGCAGCAGCAGCAAGGGGGGGAGGAGCAGCAGCAGGCAGCGCCCTTTGGACAGTGCGAGGACGTGGTGGGAGAGCAGCAGCAAGCACAACAGCAGCAGCAGCAGCAGCAGGCACTGCAAACACAGCAGGCACTGCAAACACAGCAGACGCAGCAGCAGCAGGCACAGCAGCAAGGAGAGCAGCAGCAACAGGGAATGCTAGCACTTGAGCAGGGACCTCTTGCACCGGTACTTGAGCAGGGACCTCTGTATCTGGGAGAGCAGTCTGCACAGACGCAGGGCCAGAAGGAGCCCAGCCAAAAGGTTAAGGACGCTGCACAGGATCATGGCCAACAGGAGCCCGGCCAAGAGGGGCCGAGCCAAAGGGAGAAGGAGGCTGGAGTGGGAGGACAAGCGAGAGAACAGACAGATCCAGGGCAAGACCAGAAGGGGCCTAGCCAAAAGGAAGCTGCACAGGGTCAGAGCCAAATGGGGCTGAGCCGTGAGGTGGAGGAGACTGGAGTGGGAGGACAAGCGGGAGGACAGGCAGGTCCAGGGCAAGACCAGAAGGCGACTGGCCAAAAAGAAGCCGCACAGGGTCAGAGCCAAATGGGGCTGAGCCGTGAGGTGGAGGAGACTGGAGTGGGAGGGCAAGCGGGAGGACAGGCAGGTCCAGGGCAGGATAGGAAGGCGGAGACGGAGGCCGGAGTGGGAGAGCAGGCGCACGAGGAGGAGGGGCGTGTTGTGAAGAGTGCCGGGAATGTGCCTAAGCAGAGGGTGCAGGTGGAGAACGCAGAGGGAGTGCTTTTGCAGCAGCAGCAGCAGCAGCAGCAGCAGCAGCAGCAGCAAGGGGGGCAGGAGCTACAGCAGCAGCAGCAGCGGCGGCAGCTAGGTGGCCTGGAGCCAGGACGGCCATCCAAGGCGCGCAAGAGTGACAGTGCTGCATCAGAGGGGGTGGAGCGCAAGAAGAAAAGATCTCAGGCTGGCAGAAGCAATTCAGGTGCCCCGACTGCTGCTGCTGCGGCGGCGGCGGCGGCTTTGGAGGTCACTCCGCAAGAAAAGGTACGGTACAAACAGGTGAAGCATCCCAGAACTTGGGGAGGCCGACCACGAAAAACTTAAAAACGAAGGCATCACCCGATTTTGCGAGGCTTTTAAAGGCAGACACCACCCCATGGTGTGACAAGAGAATGTGTGTGTGTTCTGCGCGCGGCTTGCAACTAGCACCAGAGTTGCGAGTGTGAAAATATGAAGCAAAAGGGGGGCACATACACACATCAAGCAGTAAGTGGCCATCGCAGGTGGTGGGGGGGGAAACTGATTTTCTTTCTGTACTTGGCATCAGGCAAACGGTATGCTGGCATTCTGTAAACCCCTGTGCTAAAATAGCATGTGTACACCATACCTGTATGGCCCCAAATCCACTGCAGCAGCTCCATACAAACTCCCTAAGGGCAAAATCAGGAGGGCAGCAAGCAAAAATGTACTACGTCTTGGCGTCTGCTTGGAAGGAATTTCATCCAATTTTGTATTTGTACACAATACAGGCAATGTCGGAGATCTGGGGAGACTGCGCACCATCAAAAAGAAAAAAGAACAGATTTTCACTTGGTTACGTGGTGTTTACTGCCTGCATAGTAAATAGTGAACTATGCAGGCAGTAGGATCCACTCCCCACATCAATGTGCACACTTATGCATATGACAGGGCATGGAAATCAGGGCGGCCGCAAAGCGCACACTGCGACATATCATCTAATATAAAGTTGTCGCACAGACAACCTGGTTTACAAATAGTATGTTTACATGTATGTGTAGGTGGGCATCGAGAACAGGGGGCCGTGCATTGCTGACGCGCGCCAAGCCAACGCGTTACCTTCGCAAGGTGAGTGGCGTCGAGCAGAATGGTCAGTTACTGCAATGAGTGGTAGTGTTAGCAGGAAGTGGTAGACTTGGTCAATGGCTACTTTGGTACCTGCACATTGGGCTCCATGCATCCAACATCACAATATGTAATAACATCATATAATAAGAGTATAAACACGGCTGCTGAATTTGAGGCTTGTATAGGAGCTTGTAGGGGGAGCAATGTCTGGCATACCAACAGAAAACGAGAAAGAAGCAGACAATTTAATCCACTTCCCACGGAAAAGGCTGAAAGAGTAAGAGGAGGAAAACAAACCTCATTGATCTAGGGAGAGGAGCCGCTGAGAAATTGAGTGCTATAAAACACCACCACGAATTTTAAAACCACGAATTCGAATACGCTGTATAAATCCACCACCAATTCCAAAAAAGAAAGGGTGCAATCTTAGGGAGCCAGGGTGGTGCTGTAAACTGTGCTTACCCTTTGCTACGTTGCTCTGGCAATTGTCACCCTTTGCTGCGTTGCCTTACTACGTTACTACGTTACTGCGTTTCTGCGTTACTATGTTGCCCTTTGCTGCCCTTTGCTACGTTGCTCTGGCAATTGTTCTACCCCCTTTTTGTCAATAAGATAATGTTCTGCAAATTAATACCGTTTCCTCTATCAACCTGCTTAGACGCTTTATCTCTCGTTTGCTTCCACAAAAATCCATTCTTGTCTGCCTTCACATGAATGATGGGAAAACCACTTTGCACTATGAAATTGGGAAAATAAGCCTCTCACACACATACAATGTCTCACACACACACACACACACACACACACACACACACATACAAACCTACACAAATACACCTCTCCCTC
>Ga0307968_1004372_pt1 | contig 11513 bp, 8 predicted proteins | sample OrgLakmetagen650_FD_201834 | JGI IMG/M metagenome (GOLD analysis project Ga0307968, IMG submission 201834) | Saline water microbial communities from Organic Lake, Antarctica - #650 | ecosystem: Environmental > Aquatic > Non-marine Saline and Alkaline > Saline | place: Antarctica: Organic Lake... | reverse complement strand
GCTATGTGTGGTTGCATGTGACTCAGAAAGGCTATGTGTGGTTGCATGTGACTCAAAAAGGCTATGTGTGGTTGCATGTGACTCAAAAAGGCTATGTGTGGTTGCATGTGACTGAAAAAGGCTATGTGTGGTTGCATGTGACTCAAAAAGGCTATGTGTGGTTGCATGTGACTCAAAAAGGTTATGTGTGGTTGCATGTGACTGAAAAAGGCTATGTGTGGTTGCATGTGACTCAAAAACGCTATGTGTGGTTGCATGTGACTCAAAAAGGCTATGTGTGGTTGCATGTGACTCAAAAAGGCGAGGTGGATACCACAGAACAAGCAATGACAATGTACGGTTGAGCTGCACTCTGAAGCGTAGATTGGGCGAAGAGTACTTCTGCAAATAATTGACAAGCTCCTCACAACCTCTTCCTGACTTCTACCTTGAAACATTTTGCACCAAGTTCTGGAAGAGTATGAAGCAAATGCCTATAGGCAGTACGGAGGGAGAAAACTGGAGCTTAGTTTGTTTAATCAGTTCAGGAAAGCTAAAATCACAGAAAGACAAGCAGCAAGCACAGGGGACAAAGAAAAAATCGCATTCTCATTTGGTGGGGCAAGCACCACATGAAACTGCATCCTCAAAAATAAGCGATAATCGCAGATGATGAAATATTAAGTCTAGATCTTAGATAGCATAACTCTAAAATAAGTGATAATCGCAGACGAGTGAAAACGCGTTCTCATTTGGTGGGGCAAGCAGCACATGAAACTGCATCCTCGTTTGGTTGAGGGGCTACGGATGGTGCGAGCGCTGTTAAAGAATCTTTTCTAAACGCGAGCTTAAACATAGCTCAAAGTTACTTTCCCTTTATAATTAACCATGAGAGTATTAAGCCAAGCCTAGGAGCTTGAATACATAAGAACACACAACCTTGCACACCCACACCCACACTCACGACTCTGCCCTCTCCCTTACCTAACCCCCCCCACCCACTCCCACGTTCACATACTTACACCCACCCACACACACACACACAAGCATGCACGCACGCACGCACGCACACACACACACACCCACACACACACGCACACACACACGCACCCACATACACACACACGCGCACACACACACACACACCTGTAGCCCCCTTTGGTGCCCGTGGCGCGAATTTGTCAGCATGCTCCCTCCACAGGTGTTGAAGCGCCTCGCAGTATTCCCCATGTAGCTTATCAACTGCCTCTGAGAAGCTGTGATCACTCGAGCTGCCCTGCCACTTGCTCACCTGGGGCATGTGTGTGTGTGTGTGCGTGTGTGTGTGTGTGCGTGTGTGTGTGTGTGTGTGTCTGTGTGTGTGTATGTGTGTGTGTGTGTGTGTGTGTGTGTGTGTGTGTGTGCGCACGCGCGCTCACATGTATGGGGGCACCCACGACTGTGGTGACCAGGGAGTGCGTGTTTGCGAATAAATTGCTCAAACCTCTTGCTTACATGAAAGAAGCATGGTGATGCTTACACAAATTATATATATGTAGATGCAGGTCTGCATGTGTGTGTGTTTGTGTGTGTGTGTATATGTGTGTGTGTATGTGTGTGTGTGTGTGTGTGTGTGTGTGTGCGTGCGCGCACACATGAATGGGGGCGCCCACGACCGTGGTGACAGGCAAAGATCTTGGCAGGAGCTTGAGTATACTCGACCCGGGGAGCAGGCTCTCCCCTTCCAAGGATGGGATAGCAAAGCCGGTCAATTTCAGCACCAACCTGGAACGAGAAAAGAAGAGGAATGGGGTAGCACAGCCATTCAGTTTCAGCACCAACCTAAAACGGGAACGGAGGAGGGAATGGGGAGCAAGAAAATGGAAATGTCGGCGTCAAATTGACCATCGTCGGTTATAAACTCATTCGGCTTGAGCACCAGCATGGGATGGAGCCAGAACATGGAAAATTCAAAAGGCAGGGGATCGCATAGCCAGTCCATGTTCGGCACCATACCAAGCGTGCGGGGATTGGAGTGAGAGCAGAGTATAGTTTGAAACACAGCAACAGTCAAGTCAATGCTGATACCAGCCTGCATGGGCAAGTGGGAGGGAGCAATTATTTCTAGCACCCCAACTGTGTCCAAAGGCAACCCCCTATTTAAATCTTGAAGCAAGGGAAGAGGAGAGACGTTATCAAAGTTGGCACACATGAGCACACCTACTAGCCTTCAGACATCAAAGGTTGGCCAGACTTAAATTACATTACATCCAGGAGGGTGCAGGAAGCAGAACTTTGGGACGTCACGTGTCAAATCAAATAATTTTTATATTCTCGGAATCCTGGCATCGAGAGCTATCGCTTGGTATATATATGAGTCGAATCCGTGAGGGGGGGGGGGTGGGGTGGTCCCCCGATGTGGTTATAGTTTTTTTTGGGGGGGTCTCCAGTTTTTTTCTGGGCCACTCCCACGGAATTTTTAACATATCATCGGAATCCTCAGCTGTCGATTGGCACCCTCTTTGAGTAAATTGGGTAAAAGGGGGGGTCTGTGGACATCTCCAAAAGTCAGAGGCACACACACTCGGTGCAGGCCGCGGGGTGAGTCAAGCCAATGAAGCAGCAATTAACCCCAAACTTACAGGATTGTGCCAGCATGAGATAGTCAGTGAAATTCTGAAGAAATAGATGCAGTGTGGGACCGTGCAAGCCAGTTATGGGTGCCTGGTGGGTCACGTGTGCATGGGCGTCCGTATCACAGTTTTTGCTCCATAACTCTGCGGCATTATAGTTTCAGGTATTGATGAGTATGCAGATGGATGCAGAATTTCAAAAGGAGCAGAATGGTACCCTTTTTTGTCTGGTGGGGGCACTGGAAGGGGGGTTTGGGGGGTGGGTGGTCCCTCAGGGGTGTCCACCCCAAAAAGTAAACGTGTCGTCCAAAAAAAAATAACACCCTCCTGTTACATCACACAATTAAACACAAACACACACGCATGCAAACACACACACAAAACCATGAGCACATCTATTAGCCTTCAGATATTAAAGGTTTGCCAAGTTCATATTTCATTATTTACATTGCATCACACAAGCACAAATACGCATACACGCACGCATGCAAACACGCACATACACACGCATAACCATGAACACACAAATATACATACACAAGCACACACACACACACACACACACTCACTTTTGAATGCGCTCTCCCAGGCTTCCGGGCTTTGGCGGGCTCAATTGAAAGAGTGAGGTCTCTCCAAAAGCCAGAACAGGCACGAGGGAGGCCCCAGACTGAAGGGCCATTCTGATGAAGCCCTTGCGTTTTTTTATGATCTGTGCAGAGCACAGCACATACAAAACTCATCAGACAGCAGTAGAGCAATCACAACTGAATTAGGAGCAAGACTCGAGTGTGGTCCAAAGAGAATACAGGGCCTGCGCCATGTTTGTGTGTGTGGGTGTGTGTGTGTGTGTGTGTGTGTGTGTGTGTGTGTGTGTGTGTGTGTGTGTGTGTGTGCGTGTGAGTGCAGTAGCGAAAAGCAAACCTGCGACCCAGCACCCAATGACGACTCAGGCAGGAGTAGACAAGAATGGTCAAGATATCATCACAACTGGCATATCCTTTTTGAATTGTTTTGGTGTAGATATCATCACAAGTGGCGCACGCTTTAATTAATTATGTTTTGGTCAAGATATCATCACAAAAGGCATATTCTTTTTTAATTTATGTTTTGGTGTAGATATCATCACAAGTGGCGCACGCTTTGATAAATTATATTTTGGTCAAGATATCATCACAACTGGTGTATCCTTTTTTAATTATGTTTTGATGAAGATATCATCACAAGTGGTATATTAAATTATGTTTTGGTGGGAATACGGCACACACAAGGTTCAACAAGTTTTGCCTCACAGCACGGCTGATCTGGACCTTGTCCTAATAGCAAAGCTTCCTCTACCCACAAACCTGTAGGGTTGGCCAGAACCATAAATATACGGTGTATACACTTGATTGGTTGCAGGGATTTAATTAACATACGGTCATATAGTCATATACGGCGTGTATATACGATATATACGGCCAAACCTGCACAATCTACATGCTGTCTTTTCTTGGGGCAGATGCTCACTAACTCAGATACCTAGCCATATAACATCCAGTGTCGCCAACAAGACACAACAATATGGTTTGGTGGCCGAGCTATTGGGGGTGGTGCCCGCGTACGGCCTTCCTTTGACATAAAATTATTGACACCCCAACCCACAACTACACCCCAATTCATGGGAACGCTGACGGCATGACATTTTTAAAAACCCTAGGGTTTCAATCTACCCTGACCTAAACCCTATAGGTAACCCGGTAAATCCTTAAACTCAAACATGTCATTGACACCTTATCACACGACTTCAACCCAAATCAAAGGAACCCTGACGGCACGAAAGAGTACATGCATTGGAGGAGCTGATCCTACTCTTACGGTCTAATAAGCACACCCACACGCAATGGTATGGTGGCCGGGTCCTTATGCAGTGATGTCAGTGAGCATCATTTCTTTAGCCCACAATTACAATCCAGCACACAGTCGTTCCAGGCACTGTATTACGTAATTTCAACACATGACCAATAAAGAGTGTGTGCGTGCCTTCATCCTACAATCACACATCAGCCTATGAGCATGCAAGTGACCAAAAATCTATGACACTGATAACACAGAAGAGCGTAAGCTCAGTCTGCACGAGGGGAGGATGCCGCGCCTAGAGATCTCTCACTCCCACCCATTCTCATCCGCCCTTCAATACCTGACGTGCACACGTTCATATACATGTGCATGGCATCATGTACGTACACAAACCCATACACATGCAATCATATGCTCCTTCACACTCTTCTATGCACGCGAAAACATGGACATGCAATCATGTCTTCATGTAGACTTATCTACCACGCAAGAACGCGGTCATGCAAACATGTGTCTCTTCATACTTTCTTACCTACGTGTACCTACGAAAGAACTTAAGCATATAATCGTATATAATCGTATGTAACGAATGTGATAAAATATGTATGCCATTACACTCTTTTACACTCTTTTACGCTCTTTTACCACACAATAACGTGAATATGCAGCTCACACTCTCTTACCACGCAAGATCGTGAACATGCAATTCACAATGTTGCAGTGCCCATACAGACGCACACGTAACCAAATGTTCCTTCACACTCTTTTATCATGCAAGACCGTGAACATGCAACTCACACTGTCGCAGTGCCCAAACAGACACACACGTAACCAAATGTTCCTCCACACTCTTTTATCATGCAAGACCGTGAACATGCAACTCACACTGTCGCAGTGCCCAAACAGACACACACGTAACCAAATGTTCCTCCATACTTTATTACCCACGCAAGAACGTGAACCTGTTGCAACTCACAATGTCATAGTGCCCATACATACACACACATAACCAAATGTCCCTTCACACTCTTTTACCACACAAGAACGTGAACATGCATTTCACACTGTCGCAGTGCCCAAACAGACACACACGTAACCATGTTCCTCCATACTTTATTACCCAAGCAAGAATGTGAACCTGTTGCAACTCACAATGTCATAGTGCCCAGGCTCAGATTGCAGGGCCTCTGAAGCCCCTCCTGGGATGAGCAGCACGGCAGTGCCTTTGTCTGATCTGTGTACACAAACGATGTAAGAAAAAGCTATGTTTGTGTGTGCATATATATGTGTGTGTATGTGCATGTGTGTATGCGTGTGTTTATGCATGCATGCGATGAGGCCAACACGTCAGACAGATGTGAGAAGCAGCAAAGTAGACAAAATGCAACAGGGATACCAGGACTCTCTAAATACTAGAGAGAGACATGGATACTAGGGCTTTCTAAATAGAGAGAGGCAGGGATACTTGGACTGTCTTAGTTGAGAGAGGCAGGGATACTAGGACTGTCTTAATGAAGAGAGGCAGGGATACTAAGACTGTCTTAGTTGAGAGAGACAGGGGGGGACTACAAAGCAACAAAGGGGGAGGCAGGCTACCTTGAGAATGATACCAGCATGATTTAAGGGGGCCCACAATTATGACAGCGGGGGATAAAACGGCCAGCGACCTGGCCTTGATACAGAGCAACAAAGGGGGAAGCAGGCTACCTTAAAAAACGATACCAGCAGGAGCACGATTCCAGGAGAGCCCACAATTTTAGGGTTGGCCAAAACCATATATACACGGTGTATATACACTATTTTTTGCGGGATTCTGTGAAATATACGGTCATATACAGCGTACGTATACGGTCTGGCCAACCCTACACATTTATGAAAGCGGGTGCCAAAATGGCCAGCAACCTGGCCTTGATACAGAGCAGCAAAACAAATACGGAACGAGCTGCAGAAGCAGCGCCTCTGCACGGCTTGTGCTTTGCACAGCATAAAAGGAACGAAGAAAGAAGACGAGGCGGCCCGTTGGAGGAAGAGAGAAGACGAGGCAGCCTACCACTTGATAACACTGCTGCTGGACAAAAAGCTTACATCGTTTTCGATTAGGTGCCTGTCTTTGAGCAGCACTGAGCCCTCGTAGACACAGAACGAGGCAAAAAGAGCATGAGTGGGCAACATAGGGCAGGGTCAGGCTAGATGTCCAGCCTGTAAACAATCTAATTGAGCAGCTCCAGACTAACTTGCACGATTTATGAAGGACTCCGGCATTGAGCAGCTTCAGACTAACTTCCACGACTTAAGTAGGACTCCAAAACGACATTGAGCAACTTCAGAGTAGCTTCCACGATCTGAGTAGGACTCCAAAACAACATTGAGCAGCTTCAGATTAACTTCCACGATTTAAGTAGGACTCCAAAACGGCATTGAGCAGCTTCAGACTAGCTTCCACGATTTGAGTAGGACTCCAAAACGGCTGTGAGCAGCTTCAGACTAGCTTCCACGATTTAAGAAGACTCAAAGAAGGCACGCATACACCCATTACGCATCTGGCTAGTTTCTGCAATCTGAGTAAATTTTAGATTGATGTCGAATTGTTGCATGCAAAGACAGGCATGCAGCGATCAGGTTGATGTCAAATCAGGCATGCAACGATCAGATCGATGTCAAATCAGGCATGCAACGATCAGATCGATGTCAAATCAGGCATGCAACGATCAGATCGATGTCAAATCAGGCATGCAACGATCAGATCGATGTCAAATCGTTGCATGCAAAGACAGGTATGCAGCGATCAGGTTGATGTCAAATCAGGCATGCATCGATCAGATTGGTGTCAAATCGTTGCATGCAAGGACAGGCACGCAAGTATGAACAGGCATAAGTTCAGCATGTGTATGGTATGTAGAGTTGACCAGAGCCATATATATACGGTGTGTATACGGTATTTTTGGCAGGGAAATCACTAAAAATACGGTCAAATACGGTGTATACATACGGTTGTGGACAATTCTAATGGTATGCTTTCAAAAGGCTAAGGCTAAGAGGTGAAGCGATCTCTCGATGGGTGGGCGCAAAGAAGTGGGCATCCAGCAACGAAACAGCAAGGAGTGAGCAGTTCCATATAGGCACTCATAAATCGAGCTGAAACATATTAGACTCATGTCAAAACCTGTGTCATGACTCATGTTTAGGGTTGGCCAAAACCATACATTTATAGGAACATACAGTATATAAACAGTAGCTTTGGCAGGGGGATCACCATACATACGGTCATATACGGTGTGATTACACGGTATTTTTGGCAGGGAAATCACCATACATACGGTCGTATACGGTGTGTATATACGGTTTTGGTCAACCCAACAAACTGGTATCATTATTTATGTTGTGACCTAAGGTATGACTTGATCAGTTTTGGACAAATACGTAAGCGCTCACGTGTTGAGAAGGTTCTGGATGGCGCCCTTGCTCGCGCCTTTGAATCCTGAGAGATGAGCAATATCACGATGGAAGGGCGCAAAGAAGTGGGCGTCTAGCAGCAGCGGGTACATACGGATGCCTGCATGATGATATGATGCATGTATGGATATAACGATATGACCCATGTTTAAACATGGCACTTGTTTGGATTTGACACATGCTTGGACATTGCACATGTTTGGATGTGATACATGTTTGGACATGTTTATTTGGATTTGACACATGCATGGACATTGCACATGTTTGGATGTGATACATGTTTGGACATGTTTGTTTGGATTTGACACATGCTTGGACATTGCACATGTTTGAATGTGATACATGTTTGGACATGTTTATTTGGATTTGACACATGCATGGACATTGCACATGTTTGGATGTGATACATGTTTGGACATGTTTATTTGGATTTGACACATGCATGGACATTGCACATGTTTGGATGTGATACATGTTTGGTCATGTCTGTTTGGATTTGACACATGTATGGACATGGCACAAGTATATATTAAATGTGACTTTACGACACATGCTGAGCTGCTGTCTGAGCACGCGCAGTGAAAGCACTGGTTATTGGTACTGAAATGGCGCGAGTCGAAGTGGGCAACAAAAAGCCAGTAGCAGAGAGGGCACACACACAGACACACACAGACACACACACACACACAGAGACACACAAAGATGCCTGCATGCCAGAGTGCATGGACGGACATGACGCATGTTGAACTGCAGTTTGAGCGTGCATGGTCAAGTCACTCACATGTCTTGCATTGGAATGGTGGGTTGGAGTAAGTTTGTGAACAAAATAGTAGAAAGTATACGTACGGACGCGTAGATGCCAAAGTGGGCATGACACAAAATGATTTCTTAGCTGAAGCACAGGAAATTGTACGTCTATTTAATGCTTACTCTTAGCTAATGCAAATATTTAATGCGTACTCTATTTAATACAAACTTAATTAAATGCTTACATATATTAATTGCTTACATCTTTTTAATCCTTACTCTTAGCTAAAGCACAGAAAATTGTACGTCCGTTTAATGCGTACTCTTGCATGGGTGCGTGCACGACGCACGTACACACACACAAGCAGTTGCTGCGGTATTACAATGACATGTCTTATGATTATTTGATACTGCAGTGCCTCCTTGTACTTGGCTTATGTGGGGAACGCAAGACTTTTAATGTACCAATACTTTTTATTAGCATTTATGGAGGCTGCAGGAAGCATAACTTTCGGACGGCACGTGTCAAATTGATTAAAAACTATATATTCGGAATCCTGACGTCAAGAGCTATTGATTGGTATATATATGGGTTGAATCGGGGAGGCGTGGGGTGGGGTGGTCCCCCGATGTGGTTATATTATTTTTGGGGGGGTCTCCAGTTTCTTTTGGGCCACTTCCACGGATTTTTAAAGATATCATCGGAATCCTTAGCTCAAGCCCAGTCGATTGGCACCCTCTTTGAGTAAATTGGGTAAACGGGGGGTCTGTGGACATTTCCAAAAGTCAGAGGCACACGCACTCAGTGCAGGCCGCGGGAGGAGTCAAGCCAATGAAGCAGCATTTCACTTCAAACTTCCAGGATTGTGCCAGCATGAGATAGTCAGTGAAATTAAGAAGAAATGGAAGCAATGTGAGACCGTGCAAGCAGCTTATGGGTGCCTGGTAGGTCACGTGTGCATGGGCGTCCGTATCACAGTTTTTGCCCCATAACTCTGCAACACTTCAGTTTCAGGTCTTGATGAGTATGCAGATGGATGCAGAATTTAAAAAGGAGCAGATTGGTACCCATTCTGTCTGGGTGGGGGCACTGGAAGGGGGTTTGGGGGGTGAGTGGTCGCCCGGGGGTGTCCACCGCAAAAAACGTGCCTTCCAAAAAATAAAATAAACAGCCTCCTGATATCAGCATATTTATTTATCAGTGTACAAAAGAGCATTACAAACTCAACCTAGCCAAGGGATAGATTCTTTTGCTCCAAGCATATCACTACACTCGCTTCAACATACCAACCCCTTGCACACACACACGCACCAGGAAACGTTTCTGAGAACCCAGTTGCTTCAGTAAGAAAGTTGGCCACGTGGCTGAAACAGCACACTCCTGCGTGCATGTGTTTGTGTATGTGTGTGTATGTGTGTGTATGTATGTGTGTGTGTGTGTGCGTGTGTGTGTGTGTGCGTCTTTGGTTCTAATACAAACTAGAAGAATGAATTGAAAGGGTGTAATTGTCGGTTATGGAGAACAGTTAACGGGAACAACGCTGCTAGAAATTTCAAGTGGCGTTATGCCTTCCTTAATATAGGTTTTGGCTTTTTTTACGCTCATTTAGCTGTGTCAAGCCCTATTTGTTATGAGCAAGTGCTTCACGCATTGTAGGTAGGGTTGGCCAGAACTGTATATACACACCGTACATTTGGTGATTTCCCTGCCACATGTACCGTATATGCACCGTATATGCACCGTATATATATGGTTCTGGCCAACCCAAATTGTGGGGCATCATGCCTATGTTTGGCCTGTGTTTGCTTTTAGAGCCTGTCTCTCAAAAATCTGCAATCCACCAGACATTTGACAGCTTTGAATGGATCCTGGTGAGAGCAACAAAAGGGAAGCTGGCAAGTAGCCTTAGAAAAGTTACGTTTGCCTTGCATAGAAGATGTACATTTTGCCTTGTATAGAAAAGTTACATTTTGCCTTGTATAGAAAAGTTACATTTTGCCTTGTATAGAAAAGTTACATTTTGCCTTGTATAGAAAAGTTACAATTTTGCCTTGTATAGAAAAGTTACATTTTGCCTTGTATAGAAAAGTTACATTTTGCCTTGTATAGAAGAGGTACATTTTGCCTTGTATAGAAAAGTTATAATTTTGCCTTGTATAGAAAATTTACATTTTGCCTTGTATGTTACAATTCTGCCTTGTATAAAAAAGTTACATTTCGCCTTGTATGGATGGAAGAGCGACAACTGAAAAGATACCATTTGCCTGTGAGGAAGGAAGAGCGATTCAGGAACGTTACCTTTTGCCTTGTGAGGAAGGAAGAGCAACTACAGAGATTATATCATTTGCCTTGTGAGGAAGGAAGAGCAACTACAGAGATTATATCATTTGCCTTGTAAGGAAGGAAGAGTAACTGCAGGAACGACACCTTCTGCCTTGTGAGGAAGGAAGAGCAACCACAGAAATTATATCATTTGTCTTGTAAGGAAGGAAGAGTAATTGCAGGAACGACACCTCCTGCCTTGTGAGGAAGGAAGAGCAACTACAGAAATTGTAACATTTGCCTTGCGTGGAAGGTGTATGTTCACCAAAAATGCATACAAGGTGTATGTTCACCAAAAATGCATACAAGGTGTATGTTCACCAAAAATGCATACAAAGTGTATGTTCATTAAAAATGCGTACAAGGTGTATGTTTACCAGAAATGCATACAAGGTGTATGTTCACCAAAAATGCATACAAGGCGTATGTTCACCAAAAATGCATACAAGGTGTATGTTCACCAAAAATGCATGGAAAGTGTATGTTCACCAAAAATGCATACAAGGTGTATGTTCACCAAAAATGCATACAAGGTGTATGTTCACCAAAAATGCATACAAGGC
>Ga0307968_1004371_pt1:0-7500 | contig 11513 bp, 16 predicted proteins | sample OrgLakmetagen650_FD_201834 | JGI IMG/M metagenome (GOLD analysis project Ga0307968, IMG submission 201834) | Saline water microbial communities from Organic Lake, Antarctica - #650 | ecosystem: Environmental > Aquatic > Non-marine Saline and Alkaline > Saline | place: Antarctica: Organic... | reverse complement strand
GTGAATTGCTGCTTCATTGGCTTGACTAATTCCGCGGCCTGCACCCGAGCGCGTGTGCCTTTGACTTTTGGACATGTCCACAAACCCCTCCTCTTTACCCAATTTGCTCAAAAAGGGTGCCAATCGACTGGGCTTGGGCTGAGAATTCCTCTGATATCTTTGAAATTTTGTAGAAGTGTCCCAGAAATTTTCTGGAGGGGGGGCCCAAAAAATTCGATTCCCCAAAATTTCCGATTTTGCCCCCGCCTCCCTCCCTGATTGGATTCATACATATACAAATCGAAAGCTCACGACGTCAGGATTTCAAATATATAGATTTTGGATTTGGGCATGCCGTCCAAAAGTTACACAACCTGCAGGCTCCTGAGCGAGGTGATTAAAATTAACAATTCGTTGAACTTTATGCCCAATTTTGAACTTTTGGGTCCAAAATTGCAGATCAAAATGCAGGAAAGAGCCCTGATGGCCATGAAACGTTCTGTTTTTTGTGCACTGATTAATTGTAACATATTATATATATTCCATGCAATAGAAGCATCTTTTGGACGAGCATGACAACAGAAACCAGCAAAATCCTCAATTTTCGAAATTACACATCGAACTGCTCGAACAGTTCAAGGGTTCTAGAACTTTCACAAACTTTCACGAACCCTTGCTACAAAAAAAAGCACTGAACAACCCCGGTGAACTATATACACAAAGTCTTACATACAATGTGTGTCATGCGTGCACTATATACACAAAGTTGTACATACAATGTGTCATGGGTGCATTATATACTTAAACTCGTACATACAGTGTGCCATGTGTGCACTGCCAAAACCACATCGACAAGTCAAAAGCCACTAGGGCCGTAATCAGTGCACTTTTGTTCAAATACCAGTGCAACTCAGTTCATGAAAGCAGCTCTACACCCAGGATTGTTCACTACTAGCGTTGGCCAGAACCATATATACACACCGTATATGACCGTATGTACGGTGATTTTCCTGCCAAAAATACCGTATATACACTGTATATACCTGTAAATGTATGGTTCTGGCCAACCCTACTCACTACACAGGATTACGCACAGGGTTGTATGCACAGAAACGTGTGCAGGATCCGCTACCCCTCTAAATTGCAGTCATGCACGGTCAGAAGCTTTGGGTCGCAGTTGTGAACAGTGTTCAGTTTATTGGACGCGGGTGTATGCGCACAACTGCACACTGGACCTTGTGTCCTTGGAAAAGAGCCACACACAGTCGCACACATGTTTTGGTCTGTACAGCAGCCACGCACACCGCAGCTCTACGTTGGGTACACCCTTGAACAAATGCCGCACACAGTCAAGCACACACACACACACACACACACATCTCGGCCTGTACAGCAATCATGCACACCGCAGTTTTACATTGATTACGCCTTGAACAAATGCCGCACACAGTCACACACACACACATTTTGGTATGCACAGCAGCCATGCACACCGCAGCTCTACAGTGATTTCACCCTAGAACTAAATCATACACAATCACACGCAACATTTTGGGATGTACGACAATCATGCGACGACAACAGCTCTAAACACCAGTGTATATAGTATTTATATGATTCTTATTTCCACAAACGCCACCGGCTTAAGTCCATGTATCTTAAAAAGGTGTAGCAGCAGCAAGATCTGAGCATGCAAAACTGCCTCAAATGTCACTTGCGTGCACGGTGCAGGTGCCCTTTGCTGTTTTGGGCTCCATAATCAACGTGGTGCTGTGCAAGGCGCTGAAGGTGGCTATTAACGAAAAGCGCCCTGCATCGGCAAAGAAAGCGGACCCTGGAATGCCGTCTTCACACGCGCAGAGTGAGTGTGTTTAAATTGATAATGACTGCCCTCATACGCACAGAGTGAGAGTAAGAGTGAGAATGATTTAATTCATAATAATGACTGCCCTCATACGCACAGAGTGAGAGTAAGAGTGAGTGTGATTTAATTCATAATGACTGCCCTCATACGCACAGAGTGAGAGTAAGAGTGAGTGTGATTTAATTCATAATGACTGCCCTCATACGCACAGAGTGAGAGTAAGAGTGTTATTTAAATCATAATGACTGCCCTCATACGTATAGAGTGAGAGTATTTTTTAGTGTTGAAAATCTGTCCTCTCACGCACACCACACTGAATGTTTGTGTGATGAGGGCTTTTATGATGAAGAGGTTGCCTTGCACTAGCAGATGCAAAAAGTAACAGCCGACAAATAATGAGCCTTTAACAAAGGAGCGGATCCTGGAATGCTGGCATCTCACGCGCAGAGTGAGTGTTTGAGTAATAAGTTGGTTGTGTGCCATATAACAGATGTTGCGTTGTGCTAGGCGGATGAGGATTGAGGCAATTGACAGTTTAGGGGACTTTTGCCATAGCTAGAAGGCGCATCCTGGAAGGTTCAATTTTTTTGGAAGGTTCAATGCATGCACAAAGTAATTGTTACTAATCTTACAAGTCCACGCGTTTTGCTTGTAATTAGCGGTAAGCACAACAAAATTGTGCATGCTTGCATGCTCCTGGTATGGGGGAATTTCCTACTCACGAGCCAGGATGCGTGCGAGTATTGGGTGTACAGGTGTGTGCATGTGTGTGTGCGTGTCTGCACGTCCTTTGCTTGCTTGGTTTCTCTACACACTCACACACACCTCTGAACTCAAAGAGTCGAGCTGCATAAAATTTTAGTTCAATCATTGAACATTGAATTTTATGAGTTCAATCGTTCAATCATAAAACTTGAAATATTTGAATGACACTGATGCTACATCAAGTTGTACTTTGTTTGCACTAGGCAATCTTTGAGCACCTTGTTGCTGAATTCGTGTTCCTTTTGCTCCTCACGTGAGCCATCAGTATCTCTTCTGCTGCGTCGGTCAGAGCTAGATGTGTGCTTATTGTTGGCAGGGATATCTCTACAAACTCGGTTTGCCTTTCCATTGCCTGTCTCGCTTGCTCTTCATCTGAATCTGACTTTGACACCACGTGGTGTTGACAGTCCTTAGGCCCGGTATACGCACGTTTGATGCAGCTTCCGGATACTGTCCAGTAGCTTGTGTGTGTGTGTGTGTGTGTGTGTGTGTAATTTGCGCTTCAAGTGCCTTGGTGCCCCTCAAAAGCTGCAAAAACAGTGCGCTTCTATCACCTGCTGCTCCTCTTTTTCTCTTAACCATTCGCTGTGTATATGGTCTGGACTTGCTGACCGTCTATTCAGTGTTCCATTCAGTACTGTGCATTGTGCATGGTTCAGTCCTCATTATAATGCCCCATTTTACCCTTGCACACATTTGGGGTACCTGATGCTCTTCTTGGCATTGTGCAACAATCAGTCCCTGATCTTCATTGCAACACTATCCTCGCACATGTCTACGGCACTCGATGCCGCCATCGTGCATGTCGTCAGTCCTTGTTCTTTTTGCCCACTCTTTCACGCACGCACGGGGCACCTTACCGCACCTACCTGAAACTGCCTGCTCTTCCCCCTCACTCTTTTTGTGACACCCAACTCACACGTGCCTGGGGCTCCTTGTTGTATCTGTACTTAGTATGATGTGTGCTCTTGGCCCTCATCATTCTTGTCACACTCTCCTGGCGCAGGTCTGGGATTTTTGGCAGCCTATTCAGTATTGTTCATCATATCCCCAGTGGTTTACAGCATTGACTGGACATCAGGTACTCTGAGTGGGAAGCTCTGTAGTATGTGTGGGTATGTATATGTGTGGGTTTGTGTGTGTGTGTTTGTGTTTGTGTGTGTCCCTGCTTGTGTGGGTCGGTGCGTGTATACTTGCTTGGATGTGTGTGCATCTTTGCTTGTATGCTTATACCTGTGTGTATGTGTGCATGTGGGTGTGGGTGTGGGTGTGCATGCACACGCGCGTGCATGCGTGTGCAACGTGTGTGTATGCAAATTCGATTGCACGGATGCTCGTGCACGCAGGTGTGGTTGCCATGTTCCTCTCAGCTGCCGCCCGTGAATTGACCTATCCGTTTTCCTTCGCTCTGGAGGTGCTTATGTTTTTATTGGCTGGGTCAATGGCGTGGCTCCGTGTACTGGCTGGCAGTCACACCGCACCACAGGTACAACCCTGACTTGCATAAGATAGGCAAACCTGGCTTGCATAAGGCAGGTAAACTGAATCACATAAGACAGGATAAACCAAGACAGGATAAACCTGACTTGCAGACTTGCATAAGACAGGATAAACCTGGCTTGTATGAGACAGGATAAACCTGACTTGCGTAAGATAGGCTAACCTGACTTGCGTAAGATAGGCAAACCTGGCTTGCAGACTTGCATAAAACAGGATAAACCTGGCTTGCATAAGATAGGCTAACCTGACTTGCGTAAGACAAGATAAACCTGACTTGTGTAAGACGGGATGAACCTGACTAACGTAAGACAGGTCAACCTGACTCGCATATAGTATAAACAAAAAGTCTGGAGCTAAACTTGCTAGCTGGACGTGCCAGTGTGGCATAACATCTCAGTCTTTGCCTAAACCAAGGCCAGAAATGTGTGACGCTGGACGCGCCAGCTGGACGCACAAGAAGAGCACCTCCATGGCTATAGCGTGGCCTAAATCACTTGACAGGCAACCAGGCTGGGCAGGAGGCATAGCCTTTGTAGCTTTGAGCGAGGTTACAGCACTCGTGTTTCAAGCTGAGCATCTATCACCATGGCTACAGCCTGGCCTGGATCTAGATTGATGTTAGATGAATGGTTTTCAATGGTGAAAGTGTGTGTTTAGCTGATGGACTTGCCCACTAATTTCCTGAGCGTGGCATAGCCCTGCTTCAATGGTTCTAAATGGTTTCAAAAGCTCGTTTAGCTCTGGAAAAGCTCACGGAATAGATGAGCGTGGCATAGCCCTGCTTCAATGGTTCTAAATGGTTTCAAAAGCTCGTTTAGCTCTGGAAAAGCTCACGGAATAGATGAGTGTGGCATAGCCCTGCTTCAATTGCAAGGAGCCTTTTTAGCTGGGTACAGGCTTCCACGCCCTGCAACCTTTCCAAACCTACACCCTTTACGTCACAGTTTGAGATGGCACGGTGTGAGTTGGCCAGAATGAATAATACTATGTACATTTATGAATTCTATCAATAACATTTCTGGTATTGCACGGTGGAATCAGACTGTTCTGGCCAACCCTAGGCAGGGTGTGTCCTAGGTTCAACAGGAAGGAGGAGAAGTACGCAGATGAATGGAGGAAAAAGAGTGGCTGTAATGTTTGTGTGCCCTGTGGAGTTATCCTGTCCTTATAAGTAGGGCTGGCCAGAACCATATATATACACCGCATATGGTCGTATATCTGGCGATTACCCTGCCAAAAATACGGTATATGCACCGTTTATTTTTTGGTCCTGGCCAACCCTACTTACAAGAGACACATGCCACAGCTGATCATCACGCCCCGTACAACCCTGTTGGGCACTGTTTGTGTTCTTAGAAAGAATAAATAAGAACTGCATAGGCAATAATAGCCACTCCCCGTACAAACCGAGGAGAAGAAGCTACTTTGTACAGCTAGACACAGGCAGGCTTTATGTGTGTGTGTGTGTGTGTGTGCACCTGCGCGCGTGCGCGCATGTGTGTGTGATATGTGTGTGTGTATGTGTGTGCACACGCATGTGTGTAAGTTTCTGTGTGTACACATGTTTGCATAGTGTGTGCATGTGTAGTATGCATATGCGTGGAGTGTGAGTACGCGTGGAGTAGTGTAGTATGCACATGCGTGGAGTGTGAATACGCTGGCAAACTTCTCAACACGATTCAGACGTTCGTCAGTTTATTAGTGCAGCTGTCATTCTTTTTGATATTTGTTCCTACAAGTTGAGCAGCCATGCCAGGCTGGAGGCCTTTGTAATCCAAACGTAACTCAGCTTAGCAACGTCTCTCCGTTTCCTCAATCCATGCTCAGGGAGTCACCGCTTGTGCATCATTTCTTTTATTTGCTGGCTGCACCACTAGCTGGTGTCTTTTGAATGCTGCCTGTTATTACACTGCCGATATTGCACTGCCGCTATTTACACTGCCTGTTATAACACTGCCGCTATTCACTGCCGTTATTACACTGCCGTTATTACACTGCTGTTATTACACTGCCGTTATTACACTGCCGTTTTTACACTGCCGTTATTACACTGCCATTATTACACTGCCTTTTATTACACTGCCTGTTATTTACACTGCCTGTTATAACACTGCCTGTAATTACACTTCCTGTTATTACACTGCCGCTATTACACTGCCGTTATTACACTGCCATTATTACACTGCCTGTTATAACACTGCCGCTATTACACTGCCGTTATTACACTGCCGTTATTACACTGCCGTTATTACACTGCCGTTATTACACTGCCCTTATTACTCTGCCTGTTATTACACTGACGTTATTACACTGCCATTATTACACTGCCGTTATTACACTGCCGTCACTACATTGCCATTATACACTGCCGCTATTACACTGCCGTTACTACACTGTCATTATTGCACTGCCGCTATTACACTGCCGTTACTACACTGTCGTTATTACACTGCATAGAATTTGAAGATATACTCGCAGATACATGTACACACACGCACACATGCGCACACTCACACGCACACACACACACACACACGCACACACACACAGACACACACACACACACACACGTGAATGCACACAGGACACCACTTAAAACACACACGCAATACACCATGCTTGCATGCACGTGACACATTACCTCATGCATGAACACGCATACAAGGTTTACAAAAAGGATAAAAAATTGAACACCCATACACATGACACGCACAGGTGGTGGTAGGCTTCAGTTTGGGCTCCTTATTTGCAGTGGCCTGGCATTTCTTAGCGCTGCCTATTGCCTTTAATGCCATTTCAAGCCATCCGCAGCTTCTAGAAGGTGCGTACGTAGGTGTGAGTGCGTATGTATGTGTTGCCGTGGGTTGTGGGTGTGGGTGTGGGTGTGGGTGTGGGTGTGGGTGTGGGTGTAGGTGTGGGTATGGGTGTGGTGTGGGTGTGCAAGTGGGTGTGAGTATGGGTGTGGGTGTGGGTGTGGGTGTGGGTGTGAGTGCGAGTGCGTACGTATGTATGGCCGTGGGTTGTGGGTGTGGGTATGGGTGTGGGCGTATGGGTGCGGGTGTGGGTGCGGGTGTGGGTGTTGGTGTGGGCGTTAGTGCGTATGTATGTGTTGCCGTGGGTTGTGGGTGTGGGTGTGGGTGTGGGTGTGGGTGTGGGTGTGGGTGTGGGTGTGGGTGTGGGTATGGGTATGGATGTGGTGTGGGCGTGGGTGTGGATGTGGGTGTGGGTATGGGTGTGGGCGTGGGTGTGGGTGTGAGTGTATGAATGTGAGACTCTACGTCGTGTGCTGAAGGCAGATTTGCATCTTGCTTCTTTTGATAGTTCTTGCTGGTCTGCTCAAGTCTCGAATGCGTTCAATGGACTGCAAAGTAGTGCAATGTTCAAACAGAAAA
>Ga0307968_1004369_pt1 | contig 11520 bp, 13 predicted proteins | sample OrgLakmetagen650_FD_201834 | JGI IMG/M metagenome (GOLD analysis project Ga0307968, IMG submission 201834) | Saline water microbial communities from Organic Lake, Antarctica - #650 | ecosystem: Environmental > Aquatic > Non-marine Saline and Alkaline > Saline | place: Antarctica: Organic Lake... | reverse complement strand
ACACACACACACACACACACACACACACACACACACACACACACACACACACACACACACACACACACACACACACACGAGCACACACACACACACACACACACACGCACACACACATACAACAAACTCGCACACACACATACACACACACGCATACACACACAGGAACGCACTGAGGAACACACACACACAGGAACACACACACACACACACAGAAGCACACACACATACACACACACACAAACACACGCACGCACATGCACACACACCATGTTACTTATATTTCATGAAACTGTTCATTGTGTCACACACGCGCGCGCACACACACACACACACACACACACACACACACAGTGTCTGAGGTGGTTCCTGAACACACACACACACACAGTGTCTGAGGTGGTTCCTGAACACACACACACACACACACACACACAGAAGCACACACACACACACAATCACGCACAGTGTCTGAGGTGGTTCCTGAGCTGGCACGTGGGTGCGGTCCTGATCCTGATGCGGACGGTGCTTTCGTGGACCTGCCTTTAGCAGCCTCTGAAGATGCGGAGGCAGAAGCACATAGGAGAAAGCAGGTGTGTCTTTGTGTGTGTGTGTGTGTGTGTGTGCGTGCGTGTGTGTGTGTGTGTGTGTGTGCGTGTGTGTGTTTGTGTGTGTGTTCGTGTGTGTGTATGTGTTTGGCTGCTCACGCGCATGGTTGCTTGCTTTGAGTGTGGGTTTGCCGTGAGCATCATCTGAAGACGCATGCATGCCTTGAGCATCATCTGAAGACGCAGTGCATGCCTTGAGCATCATCCTGAAGACGCATGCCTTGAGCATCATCTGAAGACGCTTGCTTTGAGCATCATCTGAAGACGCATGCTTTGAGCATCATCTGCAGATGCATGCTTTGAGCATCATCTGCAGATGCATGCTTTGAGCATCATCTGAAGACGCATGCATGCCTTGAGCATCATCTGAAGACGCATGCTTTGAGCATCATGTGAAGATGCAGAAGCAGAAGCACATGGAAAGGAACATAGGATGTATGTACATATGTATGCTTAATTACGTGCATGTGTGTCTTTGTGTGTGTGTATGTGTGTGGCTGCTCACGTGCATGGTTGCATGTTAATCAGCTGAGTAATTCTCGCTTCCTCGTACTTTTCTTGCACCCTTCATCACTCATATATAGGGTTGGCCAGAACCATATATATATATATATATATTTATATATACACGGTGTACGTACGGTATTTTTGGCAGGGGAATCACCAAATATACGGTCATATACAGTGTATATGTACGGTTCATATATAGGGTTGGCCAGAACCATATATATACGGTGTACGTACGGTATTTTTGGCAGGGGAATCACCAAATATACGGTCATATACAGTGTATATGTACGGTTCTGGCCAACCCTACTCATATTGAGCTTATTGAGACGTGTGAAGAGACAGGCCGCATCACATGTATCAATAAGCGCTGTGTGTGTGTTAGTATGTGTATGTGTGTGTGATTGTGCACTCATATTGAGCTTATGGAGACGTGTGATGTGACAGACCGCATTACAAGTATCAATAAGCGCTGTGTGTGTTAGTATGTGTATGTACGCGCGTGTGTGTATGTGTACGTGTGTGTGTGTGTGATTGTGCACTCATATTGAGCTTATTGAGACGTGTGAAGAGACAGGTCGCATCACATGTATCAATAAGCGCTGTGTGTGTTAGTATGTGTATGTACGTGCGCGTGTGTGTGTAATTGTGCACTCATATTGAGCTTATTAAGACGTGTGATGTGACAGGTCGCATCACATGTATCAAAAGCGCTGTGTGTGTGTTAGTATGTGTATGTGCGTGTGTGTGTGCGTGTGTTTGTGCACTCATATTGAGCTTATTGAGACGTGTGAAGAGACAGGTCGCATCACATGTATCAAAAGCGCTGTGTGTTAGTATGTGTATGTACGTGCGTGTATGTGTGTAATTGTGCACTCATATTGAGCTTATTGAGATGTGTGATGTGACAGGTCGCATCACATGTGCCAATAAGCGCTGCGTGTGTTAGTATGTGTATGTACGTGTGTTAGTATGTGTATGTACGTGTGTGTGTGATTGTGCACTCATATTGAACAGGTCGCATCACATGTATTAATTGGCTGCAAGAGTTAAGCTTCGCCCACATGTACCACACAACCGAAGTGTTTCTAACTTTGGTTCAGTCCTTTCACTCACTGGTAGGGTTGGCCGGAACCGTATACGACCAAATATCTATATATTTGGTGCATTATCTGCCAAAACTCCCGTATACACACTGTATATATATGGTTCTGGCCAACCCTACTCACTTGGCATCCATGCAGCTCCCTGACTCAGATCAGGTCCCTCTAGCCATTCCCAACTCGCACCCTCATGCACTTTGCAACCCTGCAGCTTCTAAACATTCCCAACTCGCATTCAATCCCCTCATGCACTTGGCAACCCTGCAGCTCCCTGACTCAGATCAGGTTGCTCTAAACATTCCCAATTCACATTCAATCCCCTCATGCACTTTGCAACCCTGCAGCTTCTAAACATTCCCAATTCACATTCAATCCCCTCATGCACTTGGCAACCCTGCAGCTCCCTGACTCAGATCAGGTTGCTTTAGCCATTACCAACTCGCATTCAATCCCCTCATGCACTTTACAACCCTGCAGCTTCTAAACATTCCCAATTCACATTCAATCCCCTCATGCACTTTGCAACCCTGCAGCTCCCTGACTCAGATCAGGTTGCTCTAGCCATTCCCAACTCACATTCAATCCCCTCATGCACTTTGCAACCCTGCAGCTGCTAGACTCGGACCCTGCTTCGCGCATGAGCGTGTCAGATGCTTTAAGGCACAGCCTTAATGCAGCGGAGCGCCTGCACGGCCCCGCTTTCCATGCAGCCATGGCTCGCTTGGATCCTTCGTTAGCCAAGCAAGTGTCGGCAGCGTTGGGGAGTAGATGACAGTAGGAGTAAAATAAAGGACATGCTTTCCATGCAGCCACAGCAGCCGCTTAAATCCTTCAGAAGCCTTTGGTGGGGGAGACTCACGGCACTTCGGGCCAATGTGTCTAGTTTTCCTTTATTGATACTGGGAATGTTTTGCTGCCTGCATAGTTTTTCTTTTCTTTCCTTCAGTAGCCAAACAAGTGGCTGCACAGTAGTGAAGTAGACAGACCCACTTACATGAGCATCCTACTGGACTAGCTGGGCAGACGATACACGTAAGACAGCCAATTTGAAGACGCTGGAGTGGCACAAGATGAGCGAAATGTGAGAATGCAAACCAGGCAGGACAATTCAATGTTCTTCCTTGTCTGTTTCACATTTAGCAGAAAGAACTCAAGCAAGGTCCCAGGATTGTTAGGGGCGGACTGCAGAGCTCTGTTTTGAGACTATGAATTAGTTTAAACAACTATGACATAAAGGTAAGGCTTCGCTATATATGCCTCAAGGGCATCTCAGCGGAAGCTTGGAAAAAGTCTGAAACCACATCTGGCTAAACAAAAGAAATAGCTAGTAGACGAAACATGAAACCGATGTATGTAGAAGAGAAAGTGTGTAGAGAAAGATAGCGTTTATTTTGAAGAAGCGCGAAGAGAAGGCATCAAAGAATCCGAGAAAAAGCGTTTAAAAGCTGTCTCAGGACGTTTGAAGAAGAAGCCTCAGACAGAAGCAGGGAACCAGAGGCTGAGATAGCCTCACAAAATCAGAAGTGCCAATAGAACAGAGCAAAGCGGAGCAGAAGAGAGGACAAAGGACACATGTAGCCAAAAAACAGCAGAAGCGCCTTTCTCTCCTCAACTGCCCACCCCACGCACCAGCTCACCCAGCTACAACAAACCAGTCCGATGCGGTCCTCCACAACTTGCAAATTGAAACCGTGAGCCAGGGCACATGCCTCCTGGCCGTGAAGGGAGCCGGTGCGTGCCTGACTCGCCAGGAGCAGGTCGCACCCTACAGCTTAGTTATGACTGCTGCCACGGCTACCACGCTGAGGACTGCCATGTTGCTCCTGGAGAATAAAAATGAGATAGGCTTTTCAGTGGGATCAGGTGGTTGGGAGGCACAAGCTTGCACACCACCAGCCAGGAGTATTGCTCAGTTATTTGAGGGGGTTGTGTTCAATGTCTGTCTGTGCTGATCCTTTTTCTCTGACAGGGCCCAACCACCTGATCCCCACTGAAAAGCTTATCTTGGTTGGGTCCTGTCAGAACAGTAGGATCAGCTTAGACAGACGTGGTTGTGGTAGGTAGCTGGAGGAGCTCATGAGCAGAAGGAAAGAACAATCAATTGGCTATACTGGTTGATTCATAGATCTCGATCAAGGGCAGAAGAAAAAGGGGAAACGTTGCACTTGTCGATTCATTCGTCAATCATAGCAGTGTTTGCCTCTTTACGTGAATGACTTTGACCTGTGTCTGTAATGGCTATGATCTGTAATGGCTTTGACCTGTAACTGTAATGACTATGATATGTAATGACTTTGATCTGTGGCCGTAAATGATATGATCAACTTGTCGCTTATCGTACTATGTTGATCCGTCGACTCTACTCTTGTCTGACTGACACCTTCTATCGTACTGTGTTGATCCGTTGATTCTACTCTTGGTTTGCCACCCCTTTTTCTATAGATGAGCGTATGCCGACTATTGTACCACGGTATCTTCGTCTTGATTTGTCAAAACATGTTATGCGCAATGTAAGTAGACTCCGCTTGCGTGCACATACTCTGAAAGTTGAGGCAGCAGCGTGGCTTGAAGATGGATCTCGTGTATGTGATCAATGTCCTGGGGAAGATGAACATGTCAGGACGAGGTGCATGCAATTTTATTTTGCCAAGATCATCGAGTTTGTGAGCTAAGGACACATTTTCCCTTTCTGTTTACACCTTTTTTTGAGGATTTTTCAGCAGCTCGCCCCTATTCGCTGCAACAGGTCAACAACCAACTTGTTCATGATTTCCTTTCTCAGCAGAACACTATATTTTTTCTCTTTCTTTCTGAGCTTATGGATTTATTTGTGGCTGGCCGAGACCAGTCAGCAGCCGATCAGCCAAACAACCTGGCTGAAGGTCACCCCCCATTGTGACCATTTTTCCACCATTTTTCAACCCATAAGGTGATGGCTTAAGTAGCGCAAAGAAATGTTAAGGCGATACAACGTGAGTCTTTATCGTAAATGAATGCGGGGAGTGGTGTGTGGTCTTCACTGTCTAAAAAGCTAGTTTATATTCTTCTCCTGTCGTAGCTGCCCACCTGCGTAGCATGTCCCTAAAAAGGCTTCAGTGCCGCAATGTCATAAACAATGTCAATGTCATAAACAGCGTTGCGCCTTTTTTCCCTTTCCAAGGGTTTTTTTGTAGGTGCTACAAGTCTGGTGCAACAACAACAATCATCACAGTTACACGTTTTATATACGCAGCAGCCTAGCAGTCGCACGTTTTGACTGATGGCTTTACCTGTAAACCCTGTAAACTCTGTCGCTGCCTGCCTGCTAGGCATATCCCTAAAAAGGAAAATTTCCAAGCTAGGTCGCTAGGACATTGTTCTGCATCCTTTCAAGAAAGGAAAAATGACCAGGATAGCCAGGCTGGAAGCAGAGAAAATAGTGTGGCGCTGCGCTGCGCAAACCAGTCCCAGATCTAGACCCTGAGCAGCCAAACTGCTGATGAGCAAAAGCATTGTCTTTTCCAAAATGCCAAGTCATTGTCCCCTATCCAGTATCTGCTGCAATAGCCTTGTACGCCAGCACCATCAGCAAAGGCTCTTTAGTAGGTTGTATAGTTCATATGGAGCTGGCAGCATTGACCATTTTGCCCCACAAACCTTCAAATTCCCAAGCACGCTAGTAATAAGGCTTTACCCATTTGGCTTTTTGATGCTCGTTTATCTGTCAGAGACAGACTTACTTCCAGTCGCCCTGGTGCTGTTTTGGTTACTCCCTTACCTACTAAATCTAAACCACCTTGCTTCCACTCCCCACTTGCAACAGGTACAGCATGCTAGATCTCATGGACAAGTGCGCAGAGCTCACGAGCTTAACGTTAATAAGAGGGAGCTACACCTCATAGGAAGTATTGTGAAGACACTAGGCCTGGACACCGCACAAGAGTTTATGCACAAGCTTAAGAAGCTAAAAAAGTTGCACGTCACACCATCCTTCTTGGTGTGGGAGGATCAATCTATACCTCTAACAATTTGCATCATCTAAAAAAGAGCTCGGCCTCGATTCACAGAGGGCCCACAAGACAGCCCTTAAATTGCATGCTCACTCTGTGCATTATGCGCACAGACTACAACTAAACGCGCTGGTTCCCTGCTCACCCATGCTAGCCTCGTGTGCAAATGCCAGCCTCGTGTGCAAATGCCAGCCTCTTGTGCAATGCCGGCCTGGTGTGCAAATGCCAGCCTCGTGTGCAAATGCCAGCCTCGTGTGCAAATGCTGTATGCAATGCACGAGTCATGCACATGTCAGAACGATGGAGCTATTACTTGCATTTGTCACGACGAATCATGGTGCCAGCTTAAGCTTGCTTAAGGATTGCAAGTATGGGCTGTACGTAGGGTTGGCCAGAACCTTACATATACACCGCATTTGACCATAAATCTGGTGATTTCCCCGCAAAAATCCGTATATAAACCGTATATATATGGTTTTGGCCAACCCTAGCTATATGACACATTATTAAATTCCTGTGTCAATTCGAGCCACCTCCTGCCTCAAACTGTAGTGCCATCGTTTTGTGTGAAGCTGTACCTAGGGGATTTAAGACCAATCCTTATTGCTGCCAATGCCGGCGTAAGGGTATTAAACATGAGATGGCAATACATCCATCACATCTTTGTCTGACCATCCTCTCAGGGAATTTCCGCTGCTGCAACTGTCGCTGCTGCTGGTGTAAGGACTTTAATCAGGGCAGATTATTCTAAATGAATCCATCACATCTCCATCTCTGTCTGTTCACCCCTGGGTGGTTGCTGCTGCTGTTGCTGCTGCTGCTGTTGCTGTTGCTGCTGTTGTTGCTGTTGCTGCTGCTGCTGCTGTTGCTGCTGCTGCTGCTGCTGCTGCTGCTGCTGCTGAGGAGAGCTTGCCCCAAAGATCCCCGACGGGCTACCAAACACTACAGGCTGAGTATTGGAAGAGGACATGGCCCATTGGGACTGGCCAAAGGCAGCTGTACATGTGCGTGTAAGAATTTGTGTGTATGTGTGGGTGTAAGTTCGTGTGTGTATACACATGTCTCCTCCCTCAATCCTTAACCCTTGAATGTAACGACATTTCTCTGTAAGGGACAAATCTAGCAGGAGTCAACCCCTATAAGGGAAGGTTTCAAGAGAAGGTTTCAAGGGAACTTCAAGGGAAGGTTTCGAGGGAGACATCTATCTGTAAGGGAAACATATATCTGTAAGGGACGACCATCTATCTGTGAGGGACGACATCTATCTGTAAGGGACGACATCTATCTGTAAGGGACGACATCTATCTGTAAGGGAAACATGTATCTGTAAGGGACGGCATATATCTGTGAGGGTAACATCTATCTGCAAGGGAAACATCTATCTGTAAGGGACGACATATAGCAGGAGTCAAGTATGGCAGCAACGCAGCGGACATATTTCTGTAAAACAGGGATGGGTCATGACTAGGGTTGGCCAGAGCTGTATATACACACCGTATATGACCATATGTGTGGTGATTTCCCTGCTAAAAATACCGTATGTACACAGTATATACGTATAAATATATGGTTCTGGCCAACCCTAGACTTATACGGCGTATTTGTATTTACATATTACATATTTATATGGCGTATACGTATAAATATACGGTTCTGGCCAACCCTAGACTTATACGGCGTATTCGTATTTATCATGCACTCAACACATTGAACGTCTTAAATGACCGTATGACACATCCCCGCCGTTAAGGGACACATCTAGTAGGAGTCAAATGTGGCTGGCAGCAACGCAGCGGACGGAGTGAGCGTTTGGCAGTGCTTGCCGCACATCTAATACAGGCACATCTGTAGGGTTGGCCAGAACCGTATATATACACCGTATGTGACCGTATATCTGGCAATTTTCCTGCCAAAAAAACCGTACATGCACCGTATATATATGGTTCGGGCCAACCCTACACATCTGACAGGAATTGAATTGGCAGCAACGCAGCGGACGGAGTGAGCGTTTGGCAGTGCTTGCCGCACATGTAATACAGGCACATCTGACAGGAATTGAATGTAGCAGCAACGCAGCGGACGGAGTGAGCGTTTGGCAGTGCTTGCCGTACATCTAATACAGGCACATCTGACAGGAATTGAATGTGGCAACAACGCAGCGGACGGAGTGAGCATTTGACAGTGCATGCCGCACATCTAATACAGGCACATCTGACAGGAATTGAATGTGGCAGGAACGCAGCGGACTCAAAGTGAGCTGCTGATAGTGCTCACAAACATGAGTCTGCATCAAAAAACGTGGCTGCATCAACAAATGTGCATAAACGCATGCGTCTGCATCAACGCATGTGTCTGCATAAAAAATGTGTCTGCACCAACAAATGTGTCTGCACCAACACATGTGTCTGCATAAAAAATGTGTCTGCACCAACAAAAGTGTCTGCATCAACGCATGTGTCTGCATAAAAAATGTGTTTGCATCAACGCATGTGTCTGCACCAACGAATGTATCTACATCAAAAAATGTGTCTGCATCAACAAATGTGTCTGCACCAACAAATGTGTCTGCACCAACAAAAGTGTCTGCACCAACACATGTGTCTGCATCAACGCATGTGTCTGCATCAACACGTGTCTGCACCATCAAAAGTGTCTGCACCAACGTATGCGTCTGCACCAACGCATGTGCCTGCACCAACAAATGTGTCTGCACCAACAAATGGGTCTGCATCAACAAATGTAGAGCACCAGTGCCCCACGTTTGGTGTCCACTCAAGTATCAACAAGTAAAGCGTTGACACTGGCTGCAACACATGCAGAGCAGCGGTCATGCTTTATAAACTATATAAATTATAATTCTATATTATATATTTATATAATTATATAAATTACATTACATTATTTAGATTATAACGTGTAAACATTTCGTTCTCTACACAATAACATAGCATGGCTGACTGGAAGAGGGTGAGACTGGAGTGACACACACACAAACAACCACACACACACATACAAACACATACACACACGTAAGCTCACTGGGCTGCGACACTTTTAATGTACAAATTCTCAATCTTCAAGACAGCACCCTTCTCACCTCCAAAGCAGGGCCCACTCAAAGGGGGTGGCAATGAACGGAAGAGGGAAGCCCACTGAGCTAAGACAATATATGTACAAATTCTCAATCTTCAAAACAGCACCCTTCTCACCTCCGAAGCAGGGCCCACTCAAAAAAGGTGGCAATGAACGGAAGAGGGAAGCTCACTGAGCTAAGACAATATACGTAAAAAAAACATATTCAAGACAACCCCCTTCTCACCTCCAAAGCAGGGCCCACTCGAAGAGGGTGGCGATTGGAAGGGAGGATTGCTGGGCTGCTGCTGTCCCCCTGCTGATGCTGTGCTAGGTGACGGGGTGGAGGGGAAAGCACCTGCATGTATGTGTGTGTATGTGTGTGTGTGTGTGTGGTGCGCTGCTGCTGTCCCCCTGCTGGTGCTGTGCTGGGTGACGGGGTGGAGGGGAAAGCACCTGCATGCATGTGTGTGTGTGAGTGTGTGTGCGTGTGTGTGTGTGCTGTGCTGGGTGACGAGGTGGGGGGGAAAGCACCTGCATGTATGCGTGTGCATGTGTGTGTGTGCGTGTGTGTGTGAGCTGCTGCTGTCCCCCTGCTAATGCTGTGCTAGGTGACGGGGTGGGGGGGAAAGCACCTGCATGCATGCGTGTGTGTGTGTGAGTGTGTGTGTGTGTGCTGTGCTGGGTGACGAGGTGGGGGGGAAAACACCTGCATGCATGCATGCGTGTGTGTGTATGTGTGTGTGCGTGTGTGTGTGTTGTGTGTGTGTGTGTGTGTGTGTGTGTGTGTGTGTGTGTGAGGACAGGACTTGTGCGATGGATGAGCAGGTTTTTATTAAGCGAAAAATAGGGCTGCTGAAGAATTTAATTCGTATGTATAGGGTCAGCCAGAACCGCATATCCGTATACGACTGTATATATGGCGTTTTTTTGCTAATTGTATTAAAAATACTGTATGTACACCCACCGTATATGCCTAACATTGTAATGTTGAGTTCTGGCCACCCTACGTCTGGGGCTGGTATAATTGCGGGCGGCCTAGCAGTCGCACGTTTTAACTGATAGCTTACTCTGTAAACTCTGTAATGTTCAGCTCCGGCCAACCCTACGTCTCGAGCTGTTGGTATGACTGTGGGTGGTATGACAGTTGGTATGACTGTTGGTATGACTGTTGGTATGACTGTTGGTCTGACTGTGGGTGGTATGACTGTTGGTATGACTGTGGGTGGTATGACTGTGGGTGGTATGACTGTGGGTGGTATGACTGTTGGTATGACTGTGGGTGGTATGACTGTGGGTGGTATGACTGTTGGTATGACTGTGGGTGGTATGACTGTGGGTATGACTGTGGGTGGTATGACTGTGGGTGGTATGGCTGTTGGTATGACTGTTGGTATGACTGTTGGTATGACTGTTGGTTTGACTGTGGGTGGTATGACTGTGGGTGGTGTGACTGTTGGTATGACTGTGGGTAGTATGACTGTTGGTATGACTGTGGGTGGTATGACTGTGGGTGGTATGACTGTGGGTGGTGTGACTGTTGGTATGACTGTTGGTATGACTGTGGGTGGTATGACTGTTGGTATGACTGTGGGTGGTATGACTGTTGGTATGACTGTGGGTGGTGTGACTGTGGGTGGTATGCCTTTGGGTATGACTGTTGGTATGACTGTGGGTGGTATGACTGTTGGTATGGCTGCTGGTATGGCTGTGGGTGGTATGACTGTGGGTGGTATGACTGTTGGTATGACTGTTGGTATGACTGTTGGTATGACTGTGGGTGGTGTGACTGTTGGTATGACTGTGGGTGGTATGCCTTTGGGTATGACTGTTGGTATGGCTGTTGGTATGGCTGTGGGTGGTATGACTGTGGGTGGTATGAGTGTTGGTGTGACTGTTGGTATGACTGTTGGTATGACTGTGGGTGGTATGACTGTTGGTATGACTGTGGGTGGTATGCCTTTGGGTATGACTGTTGGTATGACTGTTGGTATGAATGTGGGCAGTCAATGTCTTTTGTTAAAATTTCGTAACGGGGTTGCATTGATTTCATGTCACTTCACAGACATACTAAGTACACATACCCACGTGACATTTTGTCGTCGTGTCCAGACATGTGCACTCGCGCACAAAGGTCCCCAAACACACACTTAGAATGACGTCGTGGCCAGACATGTGCACTCGCGCACAAAGGTGCCCAAACACACACTTAGAATGACGTCGTGTCCAGACATGTGCACT
>Ga0307968_1004367_pt1 | contig 11522 bp, 15 predicted proteins | sample OrgLakmetagen650_FD_201834 | JGI IMG/M metagenome (GOLD analysis project Ga0307968, IMG submission 201834) | Saline water microbial communities from Organic Lake, Antarctica - #650 | ecosystem: Environmental > Aquatic > Non-marine Saline and Alkaline > Saline | place: Antarctica: Organic Lake... | reverse complement strand
TGCACGGTAATTTTTGCAGGGACATCTTCCAATATAAGGTCATGTTTATATGCAGCGTATACATACAGATATGACCAATCATGACATCATAAAATATACAAAGGGTTGGCCAGAGTTATAAATAAATGCACGTGTATATATAAATTATTTATGGCATGCACGGTAATTTTTGCAGGGATATCTTCCAATATACGGTCATGTTCATATGCGGCGTATACATACATTTATGACCTAGGGTTGGCCGAAACCATACATACATACGTGTATACGGTGTATGTACAGCAAATCTAGCAGGGTAATTACCATACATACGGTGATATGCGGAGTATATATACGGTTCTGGCCAAACCCTAGTTATGACCATTCCTGACGATACACAATGTATATGACTGTGCAGCTGCTCCTCAAATGTGCATATGTTAACGCACACGGATTCCGGCGTGTGCGTTTTTTGCCATGACAGTCGTGCGTGAGCAGGAGCGCCTACACGCACTCGCACAGGCACTTGTACGTATTGATCAGGACAATGTGTGCTTTTAAGCAACAACAAGTCCTCATGCAAAAGCACATACAAATACAGGCACAGACACACAAACAGTCCTCATGCGAACGCACATACACATAATTGCTCACACACACGCATGCATACATGCAGGGTTTCCTAGAACCCCCATCAGATCGCACCGTCTCTGCAACACCGGAATACGCCACAGGCCCCTTAGACAGGCTCGTGCCTGCTTTCGGGGGCTTTCCATTACAGACACAGCCCGCATCCCAAGATTATCAGCATCATTATCAGCAGCAGCAGCACATGCACTCCACGGGCATGCACTCCTGCATCTCCCCCACCAGCAGCTTGTACCAGCACACGCACAGCAGCAGCAACCACGTGCACGCGTGCAGCCTGCATAGCAGGAGCGTCGAGCACACTTTGAGCTGGTGCAGTTTGTTGCATGGCCCGCGCAGCGACAGTCGCCCCGCTCAGCAATGCACATCACAGGGCGGGGTAGAGGTCAGCCAGTCTCAACCTACACTGAGCGGGTCTGGGGCCAGCCAGTCGCAGGTTACGTTAGGGTCCTGTCCTTTTCATCACCAATATGATGGCTTTTCAGCCGAACCCACCACCACTACAGCGTCACTGGCTTTTCAATCGCCAAGCCCTGTGAGTGGTTCCCGGTGTTCAACACCCGCACCAGCATTCAGCCACACGAGTGCCCAGCCGCACTTGCTCCAGCATCCACCAGCAGCAACAGCAGCAGCAGCTCCAGCAAACGCAGCAGCAGCAGTAGCAGCACCAGCAGCAGCAGCACCAGCAAACGCAGCAGCAGCAGCAGCAGCAGCAGCAGCAGCAGCAGCAGCTGCATCTGCAGCAACAGCAGTACCCACACCTGCACCCCAGAACTCAGTGCAGTGGCGCAACTGCAACAGCAGCTTATACGACGTGCCAAACAGAGGCACCAGCAGCTGCAACAGCAGCTTATACGACGTGCCAAACAGAGGCACCAGCAGCTGCAACGGCGCCCACAATAATACTGCCCCTGACCCCAACGCCCCCCGCGCTCATTGCTCTCAATCCCTCGACCGACTCCCCTCCTCTGATTCCTTCAACTCCATCACTTTTAACTCAAACCACTCCTCCATCCGCCCACGCCCTCGTCCCTCCACCTCTCTTAATCGCCTCTTCCCTCCAGCCCCTCAATCTCATCCCCATCCTCCCAAACATGTTATGGACGACCCCCATACCCACACAAGAGGGACCTCCAGCGACTACCCGCACACTCACAGCTTCCGGGGCTCAGTGTCTTTCAGCCGTAGTGTTCCCCCTAGCCACTCCACCAACCCGCCTGCCCCTACTGCAACCGCCACTCATTGCACCCCTGATTCTACCTCTACCTTCAGCGCTGCCTTGGATGCTCATCCCACGACCACCACAACCCCTGTCTCCACCTCACACAATGCAAACGCAACCGCATCCTCCTCCTCCACCACCACCATGCACGCGCCGGCTGGCTCCAGCCCCACCGACTTTACCACACATAGCGCTACCATTACCCCTGTCTCCACCCTCCACAGTGCTAACGCAACCGCATCCTCCACCACCACCACGCCCGCGCTGGCTGGCCCAAGCCCCGCCGACTCCACCACAGTGTACGCACTGGCTGGCCCAAGCCCCTGCACTACAAAGACCTCTTCTCCCATGCCTGGCTCTCCCGCACCAAGGTGGTTCTACCGTGGTCATTTGCGGCACCACAGTGCGCGTTTGTTGTGTGCATGTGTGTTTGTGTGTGTGTGTGTGTGTGTGTGTGTGTGTGTGTGTGTGTGTGTGTGTCTGCGTCTGTTTATGCATGAGATGTAGCCAATCATCCGCACCAATGTAGGACTACCGTGGTCATTCGCGGCACCACAGTGCACGTTTTTTTGCGTGCGTGTTTGCATCTGTTTCGTTAGCTGTCTGTGTCTGTTTGTGCTTGGAATGTGGCAGTTCATCAAAGTGTGTTCTGTGCACTGCTGCTTCTTGGAATGAGGCGATTCATCAGAGCGTGTTCTGTGCACTGTGCACTGATAACGTGCTCTTACTTCTCTGTTAACAGCACACCGGACATTTACTGTCTTGTGAAAGGCACCATGCAGCATGTAGCATACGTACAGTAAAGCACCCTCAAGAGAACAAAAACACCCCCTTCTTCCACTTGTTTTGAAGATTACGGTCAGGTTCTGCACACAGGGAACTCATTGCTTCTTGCACTGCACACAGAACACCTTATAGTTTGTATGCGGCAGATCTACAGGAAATTTGTGCACGCAGGACACCTTCTGCTCTGTGAAAATGCCTATCTGAATATAGGCATACATGCCAAGGCCTCCATTAACAGGGGCCCTTGTCGGACGGACAGCACGTACGTATTTACAGTGTGCACGCACATTCTTGCCTAGGCTCTCCATTATTAAGAGAGCTGTGCTGCCGGGGAAGGCACGCAAATTTGATTTGCTTGTCCATGCGCATAGCCAAACTCCACAGGCGTTCTGTTGACCATAGGGCTGCTGTGCTGCAAGGAAGAGCACAAGGATATGCTTTGCTTCATCGTGCACACAGCACACGCACACACACACACACACGTGCATACACACACACTCACACACACACACACTCCTCTGACCAGGCGCTCGATTGACACGGGGGCGGTGATGCAGAGTTTGGATACGATGGCCAACAATGCGCCAGTGGTAAGTGCACAGCATTTACGCGATGCCAACTTCAGTTTGGACTGTCCAGACAAGCTTGAGAATATTAACTGAAATTATCTTACTAATGTGCAACAAGCGGTCTGCAGTGGTAAGTGCACAGCATTTACGCGATGCCAACTTCGGTTTGGACTGTCCAGACAAGCTTAAGAATCAACTGAAATCTTACTAATATGCAACAAGCGGTCCACAAGAGGCAGCCGTGACTTCACATTGGACACTGCTATTAATCCAACAGCTACGTGGCAAAAGCTCTTGCAAAGCCAACTTCAGACAAGCATCTTAGTATTAACTGAAATTCTCTTACTAATATGCAACAAGCGGTCCACAAGAGGCAGCCGTGACTTCACATTGGACACTGCTATTAATCCAACAGCTACGTGGCAAAAGCTCTTGCAAAGCCAACTACAGACAAGCGTCAGAATATTATTTGAAATTATCTTACTAATATGCAACAAGCGGTCCACAAGAGGCAGCCGTGACTTCACATTGGACACTGCTATTAATCCAACAGCTACGTGGCAAAAGCTCTTGCAAAGCCAACTACAGACAAGCGTCAGAATATTATTTGAAATTATCTTACTAATATGCAACAAGCGGTCCACAAGAGGCAGCCGTGACTTCACATTGGACACTGCTATTAATCCAACTGCTACGTGGCAAAAGCTCTTGCAATGCCAACTTCTGTTGGGTTGGGACTGTCCGGACAAGCTTCATAATTAACTGGAACCTAACTGAAATGTGTAGAGCATCGCATTGTTTACCACGTGGTCCGCAAGAGGCAGCTTAGATTGCACAGTCAATACTGCTAATGATCCAATAGCTGCATGGCGGATCAACTGAAACCTAATTGAAATATGTAGTGCATCGCATTGTTCACCACGCGGTCCGCAAGAGGTATTGTGTTATTGCAGTTTATTTACAGAGAGAGAAACAGAGCCTAATCCCTAACAAGAGGCAGCCTAGACCGCACAGTCGATACTGCTAATGTTTCAATAGCTGCGTGACGGATGCTTGTGCACATTTCATTGCAGAGGTCACATGACGCAAGGTGCTGTGGTCTTGGCTTTCTTTGTTTTCGAGTTTACATGAAATTATTGTCACTTTTGAACAATTAAGCTTGGCAAAGAGACAGCTGAAAGCAACTTATTGAATGAGAAATGTCAACTTGGTGAACGAGAACAAGAAATGTCAACTTGGTGAACGAGAACGAGAAATGTCAACTTGGTGAATGAGAAATGTCAGCTCGGTGAACGAGAAATGTCCACTTGGTGAACGAGAACAAGAAATGTCAACTTGGTGAACGAGAAATGTCAGCGTGGTGAATGAGAACGAGAAATGTCAACTTGGTAAATGAGAAATGTTAACTTGGTGAATGAGTTATGTCAGCGTAGACATAGAGACACACGCCCACATTGACGCGCGTCATGGAGAAAGTAAAAGGATGGGACGACTTAATTTTGTTGCCTTGGCCCCCCCAAAGCTCACTCCGTACAACAGCGTGCATAGGCAGAAGAGAAAGGGCCACAGGGATTGCTGTCTGTTGTTGTCAATGGACACAATGGGGGTGACCTTCAGCCAGATTGTTTGGCTGATGGGTTGCTGACTGGTCTCAGCAAGCCACACATAAAACCCACGAGCTCAGAAAGAACAGAAGTGGTTAGTGTTCTGCTGAGAAAGGAAATCATGAAAAGTCTGTTGTTGTCTGTCTGTTGTTGTCTGTCGCGGCCTGGATCTTTCTGTCCTGTCCATTTCTTCTCCTTGTCTGTCTGCCTGACCAAGTGGATCTACTTGCCTTCTAATGCGTCTACCTCCTCTTCTTCCAGGTTATGTGCTTGCGCGTATTTTTTAAACCAACAAATCCGTGCATAGAGAATCCGTGCATGAAGCTGTCTCCGTGCGTGAATGGCAGGTTGATGGCCCTTCCCTCGGCTCCCCGCCTTCCTCAGGCTCAAATCTGGCCCAAAGCTGCGCCAATCTGCTCATACGAGGTAATGTTTTGTCAGATTGAGAGGATCAGACGAGGTGTACAACCTTATAACAAATCCTGTTCAAGTATGTGAGTATGTGTCGTCGAGGTAAAGTATTGCCTCAACCGTCGACCTTGCTCGCAATGCAAATGCTTGCTTGTTCCAGCATTGACAGGCTTCTGGTGTGAATTGTGCAGCTGCTTGACAGCTTTGCCTGCAATGCGTGAAAAGAACAAGAAAAAAAGATAAACTACGCAGGCAGTGAAAACCACTCCCCGTGTGACCTAGACTTTGGATGCAAGTGTGTTACACAGGCATGTTTATGTGTTGCAGCTCTGCCCGCAATGCGTGAACTAGACTTTGAATGCTAGTGTGTTACACAGGCATGTACACAGGCACGTTTATGTGTTGCAACTCTGCCCGCAATGCGTGAACTAGACTTTGAATGCTAGTGTGTTACACAGGCATGTACACAGGCATGTTTATGTGTTGCAGCAAGGGGTTACAAGGGGTTACAAGGATGGCCTACAGCCCGAGTCTCTGGCTGGTGGCAATTGGCTGGTGAAACAAAATCACCCAGTGTCGAAAATTTTAAAGTAAATCTGACACAAACTTGAGGAGTCTGTATGAGTCTTGATTCAGAAATGCATTGATCTCAAAATTAGTGATACTGTGATGACAAGTTAAGAAAGGAATAAATTCAGAGCTCGAAGGAGCAAACGCACGCAGAGTCTTAAACATTCCTTCAAATAGGTCTCTGTATCTCATGCGCAGCTCGCACACTTCAGCACACTTGCAAAAGAAAAGCACATGCTTCTCATCTTGAACTTCCCCACACTCACATTTATCACAAATGCTAGAACCACCATGCCATTTGCAAGACTCCACTCTCAAATGGTGGAGTCTTGCAAATGGCATGGTGGTTCTGCAAATGGCATGGTGTGTTGCAGCTCTGCCCGCAATGCGTGAACTAGACATTGAATGCTAGTGTGTTACACAGGCATGTTTAATGTCCGCAGCTCTGCCCGCAATGCGTGAACTAGACATTGGATGCTAGTGTGTTACACAGGCATGTTTAATGTTCGCAGCTCTGCCCGCAATGCGTGAACTCGACTTTGAATGCTAGTGTGTTACACAGGCATGTACACAGGCATGTTATTGTGTCGCAGCTCTGCCCGCAATGCGTGAACTAGACTTTGAATGCTAGTGTGTTGCACAGGCATGTTTATGTGTTGCAGCTCTGCCCGCAATGCGTGAACTAGACATTGAATGCTAGTGTGTTACACAGCCATGTTTAATGTCCGCAGCTCTGCCCGCAATGCGTGAACTAGACTTTGGATGCTAGTGTGTTACACAGGCATGTTTAATGTTCGCAGCTCTGCCCGCAATGCGTGAACTAGACTTAAATGCTAGTGTGTTACACAGGCATGTTTAATGTTCGCAGCTCTGCCCGCAATGCGTGAACTAGACTTAAATGCTAGTGTGTTACACAGGCATGTTTATGTTCGCAGCTCTGCCCGCAATGCGTGAACTAGACATTGGATGCTAGTGTGTTACACAGGCATGTTTAATGTCCGCAGCTCTGCCCGCAATGCGTGAACTAGACTTTGAATGCTAGTGTGTTACACACGCATGTACACAGGCACGTTTATGTGTTGCAACTCTGCCCGCAATGCGTGAACTAGACTTTGAATGCTAGTGTGTTACACAGGCATGTACACAGGCACGTTTATGTGTTGCAGCTCTGCCCGCAATGCGTGAACTAGACATTGGATGCAAGTGTATTATATAGCCATGATTCCAATCTTCCTGGTGTGAGCAGCGCTTGCAGCTGTGCTTGTCTGGCGATTGGCAGGCACACACACACACACACACATACACACACACACACACACACGTGCAGCCGTGCTTGTCTGGCGATTGGCAGGCACACACACACACACACACACACACACACACACACACACACACACACACACGTGCAGCCGTGCTTGTTTTGCAATTGGCAGGCAGGCTTACTGGTGCCCAGGCCCTGCCCTAGTGCTATACTGTGTCATGTTATTATGTTATATGTGCTACTATGTTAACTGCTAACTTTGTGCTAACTCTACCTCAGTGTTGTGTTTGTTGGTATGTATGTGCACCTGCACCACCCCTACTGTGCAGTTTGCGTTTGCACATGCACTGCGGCAAGGCAGTGCTAAAGCTCCCTTGAAGTGGTTATAAGGGCTTTGACTGCTAATGGTGCACCTGCACCACCCCTACTGTGCAGTTTGCGTTTGCACATGCGCTGCGGCAAGGCAGTGCTTTAGCTTACCTTCAAGCGGTCATGAGGGTCATAACATGCTGCTGATGTATGAGTAAACAGCACAGGAGGGGTGTTAACTCAATGACGTGCACTGCGGTTAGGCAATTCTTGACCACTGTCTTACGCTTTGAACGTTTTACCAGCTGGCACTCATACATTTTACACATGCGATGTGCTTAAGAATGTACACTGATTCCTTGACAGCCTTAATTGCACTGGTTTCTGAACAACCTTATTACACTGATTTATGAACGACCCTTATTACACTGATTTCTGAACAACCCTAATTACACTGATTTCTGAACGACCCTTATTGCACTGATTTCTGAACAACCCTATTACACTGATTTCTGAACAACCCTATTACACTGATTTCTGAACAACCCTTATTACACTGATTTCTTAACAACCCTCATTGCACTGATTCCTTGACAACCCTTATTGCACTGAAATCTTAACAACCCTCATTACACTGATTTCTTAACAACCCTTTTTACACTGATTTCTTAACCCTTCAACCCGTATTAAATTGGTTTCTCAATCCTTCACCCTCAACCTTATTACAGAGTTTACAGAGTTTACCAATAAAGCCATCAGTAAAAACGTGCGACTGCTAGGCTGCGTATGTAAAACGTGTAAAAATTACAATTCTTATTAAACTGACGATGCTTTAGGACAGCACAGGTGAAAAATTACAACCCTTATGGAAATGACAAAGTTTTAGGCCAGCACAAGTGAAAATGTGAGCATGCCAATCTTTTAATGTTTAGTTTGGATTACAAAGGCATTCAACCTGGAATGGCTGCTCAACCTATGAGAACGAGGTAAACCTCTTAAAACAAACCAAGTAAAAAAGGGCTGTGACGCAACTGGAAAATGCTAACCTGAAAGACACGAGGAGAAGTAGGTAAAAACGTATCAAAGTGTAGACGTTGGCTCATCAAAATAGACAATCTGGTAACCACAGGCACAGACACTGGAAGCATGCAAAACATGGGTAACCTTATCAACAGCAGCCATGTCGTATGGAATGTCAGCAGTTTGCCTGCAGTAATTGCGTCCCGCCACAAAGCTCACACATGTTTTTAATGCTATACAGGCACGGATGCCAAAGGCGTGGGAGAGGGCCCCATCAGCTTGGCGCTGTCCCATCAGCGCCGAGCTTGTGGTGTATTAGAGGAAAGGGTTTGGAGGGAGGAGGATAGCACCTGGCAGCAGCAGGGGGAACTGATGGGGAGCAAACAGCGCCAGGTATGACAACTCGGTAATTTATGCACACCTGTATACACACGCAGACACACACACACACACACAAGCAAGCACGCTCAGACGTGCGCACTAACAGACACACATACACGCACACACACTGGCACATGCTCACACACGCACACAATCATACATACGTGTAAAGTACATACACAAGCATGAAAGCGTCCATGTACTGCACACACTTGTACAATACGCACACTCACACGGACACACACATACATACACACAAAATCCACAGTCTGGGTCAAAATGAAACGTTATTGCTGAAGGAGACACACCACCAGCACAACACTCAAACATACACGCACACTCACACGGACACACACATACACACACAATCCACAGTCTGGGTCAAAACTAAACGTTACTGCTGAAGGAGACACACCACCAGCACAACACTCAAACATACACGCACACTCACACATACAAACACATGCACAGTCTGGGTCAAAACTAGACGTTACTGCTGAAGGAGACACACCACCAGCACAACACTCAAACATACACGCACACTCACACATACGCACACATGCACTACAATCCACAGTCGGGGTCAAAACTAAACGTTGATGCTGAAGGCGACACACCAATAGCCCAAGCAGCAGGGGCGGACGACACCTCAGACGCTGCAGGTGACGAGAGTTCTTGTGTGTCTGAGTGTGTTATGTGTTATGTGTACATGTGTTGTGTGTCTGAGTGTGTTGTGTGTCTGAGTGTGTCATGTGCACATGTGTTGTGTTATGCACACATGTGTTGTGTGTCTGAGTGTGTTATATGCACATGTGTTGTGTCATGCGCACATGTGTTGTGTGTCTGAGTGTGTTATGTGCACATGTGTTATGTGCACATTTGTTGTGTTATGCGCACATGTGTTGTGTGTCTGAGTGTGTTATGTGCACGTGTGTTGTGTTATGTGCACATATGTCATGTGCACATGTGTAGTGTTATGTGCACGTCTTGTGTTATGTGCACATGTGTTGTGTGTTTCTGAGTGTGTTATGTGCACATGCGTTGTGTACACATGAGGTAACAGGAATTTGGTGGTTGTGCTGCAAAAGTGCATCCATGATGGATCTACGGTTTTGTGTCTCTAGGTTTGTATACTCAGCATCATCTGTCCATGGTGCTGGAAGTCGTTAAACGCGCTCGCTATGCCATTATAGGCAGCTGGAAATCGTTAAGCGCGCTTGCTGATGCTATGACAGGCAGCTGGAAATCGTTAAGCGCGCTCGTTAATGCCATTATAGGCAGCTGGAAATCGTTAAGCGCGCTCGTTAATGTCATTATAGGCAGCTGGAAATCGTTAAGCGCGCTTGCTGATGCTATGACAGGCAGCAGGAACTCCTTCAGTGTACATGCCAAGCGTGCTGCTAAGAGACGTTTAAAGCACTTAGAGTTGTTTTGATCATTTACAAAACCAGACAACCTGGTTTTGAACATGGCACTAAAAAAATTGACAGAGGTTGACAGAAAACACTATTTGCTGCACAGGAAAACAACCGGCCTAATAAACATGTGCAGCAGGTCGAGCGAAAAAGGAAGGGCTTAGCATGCCCTGAAAAAGAGGCATCAACAACAACAGCAACAACAATAACAACAGCAACAACAATGACGACGACGAACACAACAACAACAACAACAACAACAACAACAACAACAACAACAACAACAACAACAACAACAACGCGCGAACACAAACGTAAACACAGATTATACACAGACACGCACACACTCACCTCACACCTGCGAGAACACTTATCACACAAGGATTTAAGATTCTGAGAGTTTGTGAACAAAGCTCACAGTTGTACAGAATCCACAGCAACACGTATATCGTAACACAAACACATACACTCGCACTCACACACACACACACACAAACATACGCACACACAAACATACGCACACACACATGCACACATACACACACATTTTCGTCACAGGAGTGGGGGCATCTGACGCGCACCAGCCCCCACAGCTGTTTAGCACTAATCTACACACTCACACTCACACTCACACACTCTCACACACACTCTCACACACGCACACACTCTTTCGCTACAGGAGTGGGGGTATCTGACGCGCACCAACCCCCACAGCTGTTTATAATCTACAGCGTCATGTTTTGCACTAATCTACGCACTCACACTCACATTCACACACACACACACACACTCTCTCACACATACACACACACTTTCGCCACAGGAGTGGGGGCATCTGACGCACACCAGCCCCCACAGCTGTTTATAATCCACAGCGTCATGTTTAGCACTAATCTACACACTCACACTCACACTCACACTCACACTCACACTCACACACACACACACTCTCACACATGCACACACTTTCGCCACAGGGGTGGGGGCATTTGACGCGCACCAGCCCCCACGGCTGCCCTTACCCAGACTCCGTACCTTCTTCCCCCTGCCACACCACCGATCGAGCAAAAACATGAGGAGTTTGAATAACAGCATGTCACGTCTAAGTAGTGTGTCTCAGATCAGCAGCAACATGACCTCCGTGGCTTCGCCATTGAGCGTTAAGCAGGTAATGCGGCAAACACGCACACCCACACACACACACACACACACACACACACACACACACACACCCCGACAGACAGACAGACATACAGACAGACAGACAGACAGACAGACAGACAGACAGACAGACAGACAGACAGACAGACAGACAGACAGACAGACAGACAGACAGACAGACAGACA
>Ga0307968_1004365_pt1 | contig 11523 bp, 10 predicted proteins | sample OrgLakmetagen650_FD_201834 | JGI IMG/M metagenome (GOLD analysis project Ga0307968, IMG submission 201834) | Saline water microbial communities from Organic Lake, Antarctica - #650 | ecosystem: Environmental > Aquatic > Non-marine Saline and Alkaline > Saline | place: Antarctica: Organic Lake... | reverse complement strand
CCCCCCCCTTTGATGATCAAGCAAGCAAGGCCTTCATGCTCATGAACAAAGGCAAATGCAAGAAGAACCAAGCATTGAAAGGCAGAATAATGGGGATATCGCGTTTTATGAGCAAAATGCATTTTTTTTGGGATGTTTTGACCTGGATTCAAACCTAGGACTTCTTTAAAACCTGTTATTTTGTACCAAAGCGAGCTTCGTGAGGCGCAAATGGTTCCATTAATATAATTGGTTGGGACACACCACGAGGGGGTCAAAAATGTCCGCGGTACGTGGTGATATACCAGCGGTACGGTATATGACATCAACCATGGTTGAGGTCGCTCGGAGCCATGAGCGAGAGATAGTCCCTTGGTTTGTGGAATGCAGAAGCCTCCAGCGTTGCCCACGTACACAAATTTAAAGTGTCCTGGGCTGATCTATCACTTACCTTAAAGGGCCAACATGGCCCAAAGCGGGACCAGACGGTCTGCGTTTGCTGTCGGCATGCTGTCCACAGGCACCTCCCTCCACCGTAAAACGCCGCTGTATTTGGCGCCTGTTGCGCAAAAAGTTGTGTGTGTACATACACTTTGTGTGTGTTTGCTATACTTGTGTGTGATTACATGTACGTTCGCGTTTTGTGCGTGACCGTATTAGGGAGGAAAGGACATGAGTGTGAATGTGTGTATGCACCCGTAGTGTTTATGTTCAGTTGCGTGTTTATTACAAGAGAAAATGCGGAGATAAGAGGGGGGGGGGGTACATGCACTGGGAGGGGGCTGAAGGTTGAGGTATTCAATTGCAGGCACAGGGGCTGAGTACCGCAAATGGTGCAGACGACACGTGCCTCTGTGCGTGTATGCATGCAAATCAGCATAGCAGGTTTTGTCTGTCAAGGAGAGCGTTATGTACACGCGCATGCTATGTTTCAAGCCCCTTGTGTTCATCACACTCACACGTACTAGGGTCGGCCAAAACCATACATACATACGTATATACGTTGTATATACGGTATTGATAGCAGGGAAATCACCATACATACGACCATATACGGTGTACATATACAATTCTGGCCAACCCTAACTCTGACCCACAAGCTCACCTACAACCCTGTTTGCACACGCACCACACTTCTTCATCCGCATGTGCATTCCTTCACCTACAAATTTCAAAAAAATGTGCCCTAGCCCCAGAAGAACGTGCCATGTGTGTGCAACCCACACCTTAAAACTCACCATCCATCTATTCCTCTACCCACCTTCCCGCTACTAATCAATATCCTACTCACTTTGTGAAGCTGGCTCCCATGAAAGAACGCGCTGTACGCATGCTGCTAAGGCTGGTGTTACTAAGGTTGCCCTCTTTTGTAGGTCCACTATGTCTGTTGTGCCAGCCTCCCCCAAAGTTGCTCACTGAGCTCGGGCCTGGTTGCTGTTGCTCCTATGCACGTGTGTATGTGTGTGAGTGTGTTTGTGTGCGCACGTGTGCAAGTGTGTGTGTGTCTCAAGAGTAAGCATACATGGTTAACGCACATATGCAGCCGCACCTGATTTACCGTTGGAACTGGGATGCTCCAAAGGCCTGTTTGACTGTGGCTTGTTTTTGGCCCACCCAAAGAATGAGAGGAGGATGCCTCGGCTGTCAAATCCAGAAGGGGAGGATTCTGTGCATGAAGGTGTGAATATATATGCATGCTTATGAGTGTATATGTGTGGGCGTGTGGGTGTGTGCGTGCGTGTGTGTATGTGTGTGTGTGCAAGCGTGCGTTTGTGTGTATGTGTGTGTATGTGTGTGTACATACATGCAAGCTACTCCACCTTGTGAGCACCTGGTCTGCACTGCATTGCCTATTTCCTTCACCTTAATGTCTTTGGGCCCGGACTTGTGCAGCGTGGGCAGCATGAAGCGGCCGCTGAGCATGTCCTCATTTGTAGGCCCTTGTCGAGGTGTGGCAGGGGTAGGGGTAGGGTGAGAAGAGTGAGGAGTGGAAGTTCTGAGTGGGATCTGGGTGCCAAATTGATATTGCTGGATGGTTTGAGGGACTCCTTTTGGTGCCCTTTCGCCTGTGTATGCGCATATGTATGTGCGCGTGTGTGTTTGTGTGTGTATGTATGTGCGTGCGTGTGTGCGTGTGCGTTTTCGTTTTTGTGTGTGTGCATGTGTTGAGTGCAAACCAATCACAGAGGGTAATGCTAAGGCTGCAACACGAAAAGGCAATCACACTTTAAGGGGGAAAACGACAAGGTGCAGGTGTGATTGGGGATAGTGTATCTGCATGCACAACTCAAAAGTTCTGCACGAGTGTTGTCATGTTGTGGAGCAAACATGCGTAAGCTAGCACCAAGCACCGCACATATACAAGCCAGCAGCAAGCATGTTATATTGAATGGTGCGGGACGTTGTACCTGCAGGATCCCCACTGCTAACGACAAAATCGCTTGAAAGCGGATGGACTTCTGTCTCTGGATATGGTCTTTGAGGGAATTGGGAAGGCAGCCCATCTGTTGAAAAAGCCGGTCGGCCACCCAGTGCTATCGAACCTGTGTTGGTGAGCTGTCCAACATTCTTCGCCTCCTGTGTGTGTGTGTGTGTGTGTGTGTGTGTGTGTGTGTGTGTGTGTGTGTGTGTGTGTGTGTGTGTGTGTGTGTGTGTGTGTGTGTGTGTGAGCACATATATGTGGACATTTGTGTGCACGTTTTGTGTGTTTTGTGTGCTTGTGTGTATGTATGTGCATGGTGTGTTTGCAAGTGTATGTGTGTTTCTTTGACGCATGAAACTTGCAAGCCCTTTTGATTCGCAGACTGCTCACCAAGCCGTTCACTCTTTTTGTACAATCTTATCCAGTGAGGGGAATTATAGGGTCATGACTTGCGTAAGGACACTGCGCTTTAAGAGCTACTGCTTCCTAGGAGCTACTCCGTTTAAGAATATTGACTATGTTTGCCTTGCTTTCATCTGAACCCTATTGAAATGAAAATAAACAGTTCGGCTCATGTGGCTACTTCCTTGCAAAATGGTGAGCAAGGCAACATGTATTCACACATACACACGCGCACAGCTTATTATTGCTCACCGTATCAGAGTCATTGAGCAAAAAAGCATCAGCAGCAGCATCAGCAGCAGCAGCGTTAGAGGTAGGTTCCGGCAAGGGGCAGGGCAGTGAAGGCCCGTCCCTTCCATGACGAGGTAAGCCCAAGCGGTGTGCCCACTGATGCATCACGCTTTCAGCAAGACCCTGATCACACAGCACCTGGAGGTCACGTAACAGAAGTACATGGTACATGATACATACACGCTATGGTGGGGTGTGCATGTGTGTGTGTATTCGTGTGTGTAATTGTGTGTGTGTGTGTGTGCGCACGTGTGCAAGTGTGTGAAGGTGTGTGTGTGCATGTGCAAGTGTGTATTTGTGTGCTTGTGCAAGTGTAGATGTGGATGTGTGTGTGGGTGTGTGGGGGTGTCACAGTGTAGTGAGTGTGTGCGTGCATGGCTGCTGTCAGGCGGGCAGCCCAGTGCAAATTCCGGTGTATACACACTCGTTTGCCATGTGCAGCAGTCATTGGGCAGGCAGGTAGCCTTGGCCACAAGCAGCCTAGAGCATCAACACAAAAAGACATTACACGGTGCAAACCTGTCCGCCATGCGCAGCTGCCATCAGACGGGCAGCTCTGTTTACCGGGAGTCCAAAGTAGTCGGCCCTGCCTGTTTTACTGTGGGGAGCCACACGATCCACCAAGCCCTGGTAGACGCCAACACAAGCTCGCATGCCTCGAAATATGACCTGCGTGTGCATGTGTGTTCGCGTGCGTGTGCGTGTGTGCATATGTTCGCGTGCGTGTGCGCATATGATTGGAAGTACTAACCCAAACAAGATAGCCGACCCAAAACTGCGCTTAACTCAAGCTGTCCCTACAGCTGGATCCCCCTGCATGAGGTTATTGGCCTTTACTCTCTTAGGTAGCAAGCCTTATAATAAGCCCAGAGCACACATACTCGAATTGCACATTCTTAATACTTGGTGCTGCAAAATTACTGACATGTTTCAGGAATGTAATTCACACATGTTATTCTTGGGGCAGAGAACATTTACATTCACACAACTTTCTGAGTCACCACGCTGAACAACTTCCATGCTCTCCCAGCACACACCAAAAGCACTGTCAGCAAGCAAATTTCCTCCTGATCACGATGGTGCCCTCACATCCACTATAAATGCACTTTGTGATTCAAATTTGATATCGAGGAATGGGCACCCGTTCCCAACATCTCCAAAAGTTCCGTCGAAGAAATATGCTATGTTATGCTATCAACTAAATGTGACTGTAGGGTCGGAAGGGGGCGCGATGCACCCAGACATTTGCAAAACTTGGTCAAAACCTGTAATTGTCCCCAAAAGTTCCGTCGGTCTGATATTTTATGAGTTGTTTCACATTATCATTTTGTTGCGTGTCCGAGCGGCGTTGATTATGGTAGGAGGGTTACGAAGCCTGGCACAATAGCAGCACTGTCAGCTCAAGAGCAGCGACGTCTGCCGCTGGGTAGCAATCGTGACAGGCGTTGTGCTACAAAGGCGCGTGGAAAGCAGGTATTGTGCTGAGAGGTGGTTTGCTGGAGATGGTCTGCTCAGGCAGGAGGGCTGGCCTGCCAGCAGGGCAAAGTGTCAGCATGGAAGCACCAGCTGCACAGGGTACAGCAAGCCCTGCTCAGGGTACTCAGGGTACCGGCAGCCCTGGGCTGGCAACACGCAAGCTGAGGAAATTGCCTTACAGCATGCATCAGAGATACAGCAAGCACAGGGTTTCAAGCGCATGGAGTTGTCAAACTCGACAACCGTACGTTGGAGTTGTCGAGCGTATAGAGTTGTCGAACTCGACAACCGTACGTTGGAGTTGTCGGGCGTATGGAGTTGTCGAACTCGACAACCGTACGTTGGAGTTGTCGGGCGTATGGAGTTGTCGAACTCGACAACCGTATGGAGTTGTCGAGCGCAGGCGGAGGGATGAGAGCCAACAAGACGCTCTGTTGGCAGCGTGTCTGGCTTGGTGCTTATATTTGCCAGTTGTAGCTTGCCAGTAATGTTCATGAACGTTGCCTGAGTTGTAAGGATTCAAGCTGTGCAAGAAAGACATATTACTGGCGCGTGAAGTCCCCTTATACATATCAGACTTCGCGCCACTATTGTTAGGAGAAACAAAAGATTTATCTACTCTTCCACAACAGCAACGTCCAATCTTGGATATTACCAAACCTGTTGCACAATACACACACAGGCGCACTTGATTACATTGCCACCCACCCACCCTGATCATGTCTGCATCCATGATCTCCTGGGTCAGCTCGTGGCACTCCAGAAGCTCCTGAGGGGAAACAACAAAAGCATAGGCTTTATCTTACAAAGCAAACAACAAAAGCATAGGCTTTATCTTACAAAGCAAACAACAAAAGCATAGGCTTTATCTTACAAAAAGCATAGGCTTTATCTTACAAAGCAAACAACAAAAGCATAGGCTTTATCTTACAAAGCAAACAGCAAAAGCATAGGCTTTATCTTACAAAAAGCATAGGCTTTATCTTACAAAGCAAACAACAAAAGCATAGGCTTTATCTTACAAAGCAAGGAGCGTTGGGGTACTTGTTTAACGTCGTGTGACATACGGGTCTAATATGCACGTTGGAATACTCGTTTAACTTTGTGTGCCACACAGGATTAACATGCAGGAGCAAGGAACTTTGGATCGCTTCGTGTGACCTAGATGCTCAGGATGCAGAGTGCACCACAAAGTCAAGACAGTGCCATGTGGGTGCTTGACTGCATGTGAACAGGCCTTAACCTTTGCCTTGACTGCAGGTGACTTGGTGACTTTGCCTTGACTACATGTGACTTTTACATTGACTGCATGTGAACAGGCCTTGACTTTGCCTTGACTGCATGTGAACAGGCCTTGACTTTTGCCTCGCTTAAATTCACCCTGAGCCTTAGAAAAGCTTCGTAGGCGAAAATTTTAACTTGGATTCTCGTTTCAAACCTAGTGCTTAACAAGCCAACTATGCCCAGACTGAGCGTGGGTTTGATGGAGAAGCAAATCGCAAGCAACTAGCAGCGCAAATAAAGAACGGCACACACCAAGAGCTCCACTGCCTTTCCAAACCCTACCTGATCCGTACAGCACTGTGATCTCTACTCATGATCTACCGGCTTCCTGAGACATGCGCCATTATACTGCAGGCTACTGGCTTTGAAAACACCATGAATTTCCTCCAGTGGTACTAATGCGTTGCCACTGCTAACTTTTGCTTCTAGCAAACATTGTAGCAAAACAGTTTGAACACTTATGACCATGACCACTCCTGTGACCAAAGGGACGCACAGTGGGAAGGGCAAGAGAAGAGCAGGAACAAGGCAAGACGGAATGAGTCCTCTGCACACAGGGCAAGGGGAGACACGAGCATAACAGAAATAACAGAAATGTGCAGGCAGTGCAAGCGTCAAAGTACCAATTAGGCAATGGTCATGTGTGCCAAGGCCTTAGTCCTAGAACTGATGGCGTCTGTGACCAAGGCCTGATTCCTAGAATTTCATGGTCACCTGGCTCCATGGCACCGCAAGCAAAGCCAGCTGTAGAGTTACGGCGAATTCAATGGCAGCACATCCGTCAGGAAAAACTGTCATGAACGAGCCGTCAAACTCCTTGCACTCGTAGCCTGTGATCCGTTCGGTGGCAAAAACAAAGCAAGTGAGACCCTACGGAAATGTCTGAGCTTATAAAGTCTCACACTGGCAATGTCAAGCTTCAAAAGATGAGTACACAATCCTGCGTATGCATATACAGCCATGCATGCAAGTTCTCAAATACTTGCACAGAATGTTGCAGGAATGTAATTAGTAGAAGACCTTCCCCCCATATCACCCAAAGCACCACTGAGTTGCAATTGTGACAGAGGCACTCTTTTACAATATAACCCATCACTTGTAAATATTTCTAGGAAGAGAACAAAGGGTCTCTTGGTAGTCAAGTCAGGACTCACCTCCTATGGCAGACAGCGTCTCTCGCACACACGCATTGTGCAGCTGCAGCATGTCCTTTGCCACGGCCATGTTCAAAGCTGCAAAGAGTAGGGAGACAGCGTGCTGTTAGGCATGAAGGATGGGCGCACGATGAGCAGAAACCAGGTTCAGTGCTGCAAGCAGCAAAGGGTCACAGAATAGTAACAATGCATTGCTAGCAGGGATGGGTCATGCGGCGTTTTTGTATATGATACGCCGTATCGTATTTAACGCGTATTTTACCGTATTGAACAAATTGGGTCGTATTACACGATTGCAAAATCTGTCGGATTTTGCCGATTGGGCCGCTTTCAGGCAAATTCCGCCCAAAAACGGCCTATCAGCGATCTTCCAATGCTAAAATATATTGTATATACAACGTATAATATGTTAGAACAGAAATGGAAACGTTTCGGGTGATTTTGGGGCAAATTGGGTCCATTTTGGGTCAAATAAATGGCACTTTGAAAAAGGCTTAAAGATACAATCATATTTCCTTTTTAACGTGTTTTTACCGTATTGAACGTCTCAAATGACCGTATGACCCATCCCTAATTGCTAGTGAGGTACGCTAGATGAGAAAAAGAGCATGTCAAACGTCCCAAACAGGCACTTTCCCTGCAATGATCAGCACAAGCATGTATACACCACATTTGCATACATAAGACGCATTGCTCTCAAACGTAATGCAATGTGTCCAAAAGAAATTAGAGGTGCTGCGTCTTCTGATCTGACAGTTGACAGTGACGAAGATTATGTATGCATGCAAGAAAGCTGTACTTGTAAAGTAGACAGACCTCTCCTAATATCCTGCAACACACAGTCTGATGGGGGCAAAAGTGCTGCATACCAACTTGCAGGTTTTCTTTGTCAACTAAGTTGCCAAACTTGTCCCTACCAGACATGCTCTTTCCACTGCTATCAATATTTCCCATCAGGGGCCGTTTGTGCCTCTGCTGTTTTTTTATGAAGCTTGGTATTTTAAGACTGATATCATTACAGGCCATTCATTGTGCATGCCTTAAACAATCAAAATCATCGCAAATGCAGTAATGTCGTCACTCATCTAATTGACAAGCACCAACTCACTACATATGCATCCTGGCACAGCTAAAGTCGGCAAAAGGACGCAACATTGGAGCCCTTAAGTCACACACCTCAAATTTCTCGGTAGCCATCTATGCTCGAAAAGGCAATGGTGACCATTGGGCGAGACTTGCTAAGCTCAACGGATGTCGTGTGCTCCCGCATCACAGGGAACATCAATGAGGAGGACCCTGAGTAGTCAAGGATGATCAAAAAAGTGAATGGAGTGATTGTCTGTGCATGCGCAGGAAGCACAAGGTAATCAGTTAGGATTTGGGTGTTGCGTGCCTCCTGTCTGCCAAAGTTGCAGCAAGACTGCCAAGAGAGGGACCAAGTCAGCTTACTCGCATCCTACGAAGCACTGATGTAATTACGCAATCTGCGCATCTCGCCCGACAAGTTGTCTTGTCACAATTGGGAGCCCAACCTTAGGTGGCCTGGAGGGTTTGAAAATCCACATTCCAAGCTCTTTAGATGATTGGTAACCTGCCCTGAGCACGCGTCGTCCATTATTTGTTATGTGTTTAATTTCACCCAATTCTAAAATTCAAGCATTTCCGTGTGATTGATGAAGCAAGGTGCCTGCTTTGAGCCCGTGTTTGCACAGTACACAGATGACTGGCGCTTTAACCTGCTGTTTGATCATGTGCAATATCAGAGGAAGAGAGTGCAGATAAATGATGGGTGTGCTGATGGGGAGAATCCCTGAAAGGTGCGCTAGAATGCTAGCATATTTAAAAGTTCCCTACCAAATACCACAGGTGCACACACTCACGCAGACACACATGCTCCTATAACGTAAAAGAACTAAGGGCTACCCCTACAACCACGTGCAGGTAGCAAGCACGTGACAGGGAGCACACGCGCGCACACATACCTGGGGCGTCGAAGAATCCAGGGCTTATCTTCTCCCACTGGCTGCCTCCTTCCAGGGGCCAATCAAACAGCATAAACCGGGGGGACAGGGATGCAGGGAGGATCTGAGGTTGAGGATGCATGGAAGGTGAGAAATTGCTGAGGGGAGAGTCAAACAGAGCATACTTGGATGGCCATAGATGCAGGCAGGTTCAACGACAGATTTGAGGGAAAGAGTGTGCAAGGCATTGCGAATCTATCTTCATAGAATAAGGAAGTGCAAAAGCAGGCTTGGAGAAGGGGGACAAACTGGTGAGCTTTTCATGATGTAAAGATGCTTAGCATGCGACTTGAACTGTGTTGATGCTCTAATGCAACCTCAGACGGAATAATAGTAATCCTGCATGAACATCGTGAGTGACAACAAAAGAAACTTATGACAAACATGGGCAACAATAAATGGCATACAACGTACACAACACGCCACACCTGCATGAGATGAACATAGCGAGTGTTGCCCCCCTCAGCCTCGCCTTCGTCTGCTTTGGGGCTCGACACTTGCCACTCTGGGAAGCAGAAACACAGGTTGCTTGGACATACATGTTGCTTGGACATGAGAGTGTTCCATTTTGCGTGCATGCAAGAAACAAGCAGCAAGGAAACATGCATGAAGTATCGTGGCATATAAACTTACCGTAATAGCCCTGATCTAAAACGATGGCCTTTATATGATTCCTGCCACTAGGTCCGTCATCCTGCAAAGTGGAAGCATAGTCGGTTCAAGGTGAATAGGTGAGAATGATGAATGAATGAACTTTGTAAATTCTTCAAAATCCTATACTCATACAAAGAATGTCCGGAATTGCTGATGGTCAACTCGATCAAGCCAGTGTGACAATGTATGCAGAAGTAGAAGAAGATTTGTGAAAAAACTCGGCCAAAGGTTATAATCTGCCATTATTTGAATCAAGCCGGGGGTTGCTATCTTTTGAAATTTGTGGCAACAAACGCAGTGCATGGCTTGTTCAAAGGTCCTACGTGATGCTGATTTTGTCAAAAACTGCAACCAATGTGCTTAAAGGATGAAGACATTGAAAAGAGCTTGTTGGCGCTGACCCCCTCCAGAACTCCCTGACCTATGGTAATCATCGCAAGACGTAGGAGGAAATGACGTTAGGAGCTCTGATCTGGTGAGACTTAACGGTCGTCAGGGCAGACTAGGCACAGGTTAAACTCAGGGAACAGCAAAAGAGAACTGTGTAAATCCTATCCATTGCTGTCTAAAGTACAGTGGACGCTGTTGCTTGCAAGGCACATGCTCCTGTCAAACTAGCAACTGGCTATACAAACCCATACAGATTCACGTACCCTTATGCTACACATACACACGGTGTGGCACACGCACATATACACACCTGCAACATCCCACCCTTCATGCCGTCCCTCCCCCCCCCGTCACTACCGCTGCTTGCAAGGCGCATGCACTTGAGGCATGCAGTCCAGCAGAAGCCACACCAGCCACCTGTGCTGTTTAAGCCCGTGTTCTTTCGGTCATACTGCCAAGTTCCAGAGAAGCGGCCGGAGACGTTGCGGTCTGTTTTGGACTGCGTACCATTTATTTGTATGTGAGGCAAGGAGTTTGACACCCGCAAAAACGCACAGTTCACATAATTTCAAGGGCTACAACGAAGCGCAAAAAAATAATGTGTGACTGTCACGCGTGATGCGGGTCGATGTGAAAGGCAGGTGCTTGTGCTCTACCTTCAAGACAGTTGCCAAGAAAGAGAAGGGTTGCAAGGCCTGTGTGAATGCTTCAGGCTTACAGAGCACAATAGGCCGGGGCACTTGGCTCACACAATGGATCATGCACGTTAAGGTAGAGCGCTTGCTTTGAGCTTAGGGTTTTACATACAACCATGAGTAATAACAGAGTAACTAGCAGGCTCAAGTCCAACGCGTGTCTTGTGTAACTGAGGTAGCCTTGGCAGCATGCTGCACCTGATTGAGCTGGCTGAGCTGATTGGAGGGGGCACCAAGCCTAGCAGCATGATGCTCATTGATGTCCCACATCAACGACCCCCGCTCAAAGACAGAAGTGTCATGAGGATAGGGTTGAACATTCACAGTGCCTGAGCCTGTGTGTAGGTGTGCGAGTGTGTGTGTATGCATGTATGTGAGAGCCTTGCGGCTGAGAGGGGCTGGCTCATGCTCAGCTGTTGACGAGCTTGTGTGTGGAGCGTGTACCTTGTCTGCTTTGCACGCTTAGCAGAAGCAAACCGCCATAAAAGTCATCAAAGACATAGCTTTTGTAGTACACAAGCATGTCAGGCAACTGTTGGTCTTGTGTGCTAAATTCATTGAGCCTAGATCTGGCCAGGTCTCTTTACATGAATTGCACATGATGTAATGCTAAAAAGAAACGTTTCCTGCTTAGGAAGTTTGTAGGAAGCATACAATTGTTTACAATTACCACCTGTAAAATCCGTTTTTTTAAGGGGGCGGCCATCAAAATGACCAAAAAGGTCATGCACAATGCTATGTTTAAATCTTTGGGG
>Ga0307968_1004362_pt1:5000-11525 | contig 11525 bp, 12 predicted proteins | sample OrgLakmetagen650_FD_201834 | JGI IMG/M metagenome (GOLD analysis project Ga0307968, IMG submission 201834) | Saline water microbial communities from Organic Lake, Antarctica - #650 | ecosystem: Environmental > Aquatic > Non-marine Saline and Alkaline > Saline | place: Antarctica... | reverse complement strand
CCCCCCTATAATTATGTAATTTACAGAAACATTCAGCAACCACTCTCTCATAAAGGGGCTTTTGGAGCCTTGGGTGTTTGTGTGTGGCCACCTTCACCTCCCACAAACTCAAGGAGGAAATGGAAGCCACTTCCACTGCCGCTCTTGCTTCTGTTGCTGTCACTGCTGCTGCTGCTGCTGCTGCTGCTGCTGCTGCTGCTGCTGCTACTGCTGCTGCATGTGTGTGCTAGCTTAGCGTGCTACTTGGGTGCTATAGCTAGAGCGTGCGTGTGTATATGTGTGTATATGTGTGCAAGGGTGCTAGAGAGAGAGAGAGTGTGTGTGGGTGTGTGTGGGTGTGTGGCTGTATGGGTGTGTGGGTGGGTGGGTGCGTGTGTGCGCCTGTGCATGTGTGTGCCTGTGCATGTGTGCGCCTGTGCATGTGTGTCTGTGCGTGTGTGCACCTATGCGTGTGTGTGTGCACCTGTGCCTGTGCATGTGTGTGCGTGTGTGTGTGTGCGAGTGTGCGCCTGTGCATTTCTGCTGCATTGCTGCTGCATGAGAACATGCTTGCATCCCTGTCAGCTTCATTTGTTGCATAACCACAGAATGCAGTGCCAATGCAATGCCAACTGTACAATCCAGGGTTTGCGAGTTGTACATGGCTGCCATTTGTTCCTGCGCCTTCGCCCCTCAGCCCGGTCCGCTCTTGCTGCAGGCGGGCGGGGCCTGGGGGGGAAGGGGCAGGCGGAGCGGGGGGGGGGGATCCACTCCGCTCGTCTCTTTGAACAATAATTATTTTTCGCTACCGCCCCCCTAAAAACCTGAACCGCTCCCCCTAAATTAAATATATATTTTATCACCGTTTCACGAGAAATATGTCACCGCCCAAAAACAATAATTAGGGGCGGTGATATACCTTATGTACGGTAAGCACAATGCGAGCCTATGCGAGGGCCTTATGGCTCTCTGAGCTGCACGTGCACACGTGTGAGCATGCTTGTTTGCGCTCATTTGTATGCGTGTGGTGCACGTGTACATACATATGCATGCACAGGGATGCGCATGTGTGCATGTATGCACACTCATGTGCATGCATATGCACGCACGTATGCATGCGTGCACGCACATGTACATGTGCATTCAAGGACGGCACCCGCTTACACTGCTGCTCCTCCCCATAGAACCCCTCTGCTACTAATGCCTGAGGTCAGCCTAGGCCTTCAGGTGGCCTCTTCTTTGCACTGCTGCTGCTGCATCCCGCTCTGCTGCCCTGTCCTTTCCAACCCGCCTTCTCACTGTCCGGCTACTGGGATTGAATAACGCCCACAACAAGCTGTTTGTGCCCCTCAGGGACCTTCCAGGCCCCTTCCCGTTCATGCTCACAAATGTGATTATTTGCCCAATACAAGCTTTGCGAGGCCGTTGTATTATAGTTACTTAGTTATTTCATGCACTCGCGACTCGCGACACACTGCAAGGGGGTGAAAAACGTTCGCAGTACGCGGTGACATAAGAACGGTATGGCATGTAGACTCCTATACAGACTCCTATGAAGACTCCTAGCTTTTGGAACCACTTTCGTGTGCACTTCTGCTGTTAGTCCATCAGATGTGGGCGTCAACCATCTTCAAAAATGCATGCAAGCATTTTGCACTTGTTGTTTTTTTGTTGCTGCGGTGCAACGCGTATGTGCAAGCGACTCTTGCATGCAATGCACAGTGTATATGCAGATTGCTTTCTATTGGAGGAATTTTATTTGTCCCCATCACTTTGTGTACCCCAATGCCATCTTCAGTTCTCGTGTGTCGCATGCCACCATATAACAAACAAATAATTGTGGTCACAACAGCACAGAATTGCAGCAGTACTCACCTGAAAGTATAACAAGCGTACGGCATACTGTTGAGCAATTGCAGGAGCCAGCAACATCGGGCACAAGATGCTGTCAAAGATGGGCTGGAAGGAGGGCCAGGGCCTTGGAGCTACACAGGCTGCCTCTGCCATCACAACCCCTGTCACGGTAGGGATAAAGACTTTTCCCCTGACACCCTGCAAACCTGTGCTTTTACTAATTTTAGCACTTGAAACTCTCTTTGCACACAAGCACATAAGGCAGTGAGGCCATGTGAGATCAGAGGCCCCTCCCAATTGCAACAATTGGTCATGAGCACCCAACGGCGTTTGGATCAGTCGTTGTGAAGGCTTGCTTTTACTTGCGGCCCTTGTACCTTGGCACCACCCTCTTGGTGGACTCTCCCTCTGATTATTTTTGGAATATTTCTGCTTACTCAACTTGTGCTCTACAAAGCACATTCCGCACACACCGTTACCAATGCACACACCGTACCAAGGCAGCTATCCTTATGAAACCACTCCCACAGGCCGGGGCAATGAACCAAGAAAAGTCCGGCCTTGGTGCAGGCGGCAGCACAGAGGAGGCCGGTGATGATCCTTTTGAATCGTACCGCAAGCGCATGATGCTGGGCTACAAGCACCGCCCGAACCCACGTAAGCCCTGCCATGTATTTTGTGTGCATAAGCTAGGGTCAGGTGTGCATGTAAGCTGCAAGAGGATTTGTTCAAATTGAACAAATCCTGTGTGAACAGAAAAGAAACGTAAGACTACGCTGGTAGTGAAAAAATCCAGCGTGATTAAGGGAAGGAGAACAGATGTGCCAGCACTTAGGAAACTTCCACCACCGATACTAAGTCAGTCATAGAATACTTCATGTGGATCTGGTGACATGTGTGCAGAAGCAAAATACCGTGTGACACCATATATGCGTGTGGTTTTGGCCAGCCTGTCCACAATATGTCATGCAATCTATCCAATTGCTTGTCTGTCACGGGCACTTCATTGCAAAGGGAAATGCCTTGTACACATTGACATGCGCACGCAGTGGGCAATCCCAGGAAGAGCTATTACTGATGGAGTGGTGCCGCCAGCTGACGGACCGTGAAAACCTTAGCCTCAACAAAGCGTTCAGCCTCAACAGGACGTTTTCTACGTGCTGTGTCATTTTCCTTGATAGGCGTAAACAGGCTTGCTCGATAAGATAACGAGAATAACTGTTTTTGTAATATCATATTATCATGATGTGGGCCGGTGTTTTTACGGTGTTTATTGTCGCATTCTACTCAAGCGCTGGTTAGCTTAATGTGCACACAGAATAGAGAGATTCACACAAATTTCAGACAGTTGTAGACTCAACACACTGAAAATTTACTCACACAACACTTTCTTTATAGAACAAGGGCAACAGAAAAGCTCCAGGAATGCAGGCTGGAACACTGTTGATCCAGTCATAGATCTCACACAAATTCACACACATTCTTTTAACACACTGGGCTTCATGAAACACGTTCATCCTGGATCTATACAATTTCAATCAATGACATGCCACACTCAAAGCTGTGACAGTTATCAATGCGTTGCGGCTAGGGCGTGTGACAATCTGAACCACCAGCCAGCCAGTTCCAAATGTGTTTCATGGCGTCGAAACAAAAAAAGTGTTTCTGAACTGGTTCCGAATTGTTAACTACAGTCAATAATTCAGCGTCTGTTCTATGTACAGAACTACTACTAGTCGAACACACAAAAAAAGATGAGATATTTGAATTGTTCCAAATTGAAAATCACCCTTCCAAGATAATAGAAAACTACGCAGGCAGTGAAAACCTCTCCCAACAATGATTCTGGTGCTTCTTTATAATGTCCGATTCTGGGGAGAGCCGAAAGCTGATTGGGGACCAATAACTGAAAATAACAAATAACGAGAAGAAATCTGCATGGTATTGTTTTTCTGTTTTTCTTTTGATCAATTTTACCCCATATATTCCCCCATTTGTAGTCTCTCTTCTCCAGAAGTCCTGCTGGACAAGCCCATTTTCCCCTTTGCAAGCCCCTCCCACGCATGCAGAGTCAAAAACCTGCCAAAACTAACTAAACCTCATTACCTAGTTTATTTGTTATTATTTGTTAACTCGAGTGGCACGGATATCTTCGCAAATAAGACTAGACAGGCTCGCCAGGTTGACTAGCTCGGGTTGTTCCTATGATTCGTTGAAGCCCTGCACAAGCGTATGTGTCAGTAGAGAGCACACAGGGGAGAGAAGTCCCTCCTGCCTTACTTTTTGGTAATGGATTGGTGCTCACTTTCAACTCTTAGTTACTATCCTGCATTGCAACGTGAGCAGCTTCAACTCCTACACCTTTATAGGGTTCACAGCACGAGCCTCCGAAACGACGCACATGCAAGCTTCATGGGGTCCCTTGCTCCCAACACTTAAACACTAAAACCAAGATAAATACATGCATGCAGGTTCTCAAGCCGCTCTTCTCTCTTACATCCATCATGTGGGACTTCTTTGCACGCCCCGTTCGCACGACACGCAACTCTGGGGAATCAGGCGAGGATACCCAATCGGGGGGGGTAGATTCTCAAAATGTGCTGGTTCAGGGCCTGTCTGCGAGTGGCAGCCCATCAACAAGCGGCAGCCCAGGATCTTACAACCAGGGCTTCCTTCGCTCAACCTTGCCCGCAGGAAAGGCGTCTACCGCCTCAAAACAGTAAGCACATGTCACATGCCGTTAACAAGTTACAATCGTGAACGCATGCTTGCATTCACCGTTGCAATGCAGACAGCGCTCCTCCCCATTTTTGTCATAACCATATATAACCATCGAAATCACTGTTTCCACCTGCCCCTAATTCCTGTCACAGGCTGTTTAAGCTGCTGGCACCTAGCGGTAAGTAATTGCCTCGCAGCTTGTCAGCAACTGAGCGTGCACACAAAGAGGGACAATTTACTTCTAAGTAGCGTGCTCTGTGTAGCGTGCGCTGTGTGATAGGATGGGAGTGCACTAGCCCCAAAAGAGGCTCAAAAATGAACACGCAGCTTGCTTCCTACCGCAGTCAATTTCAAGGATGTGACCCTCCTTCCCAGGCCCCCCCCCTCCCAGCAGGTAGGACACAGGACAAGTCTGCTTGCTTAAATATCTGCTTTCAATCAGGTCTTGCACATTTGCTAAAATCACAGGCTGGAGTGTAAGCTCAATTATCAATGACCCTGACTGTACCCATCGCAAACAATAAGCTCACAGCTGAACACTTGCTGCACTTGAAAAGCAGGAACAGGCAAAAGGCAAGACTGGCGATGATGCAAAGGCTGACATGGAGCGCTTCTGCTCCAGAGACTTGCCTGAGTACACCCAACTCGCACGGCTGGGAGTTCAGGTGTGAAGTTATTCTTGTAAATGGTGTGCGGTAGTATGGTGTACGGTAGTATGCAGACAGGGGGTCTTCAGACCCTGCACCCTGAAAGTTCCGTCTGATCACCTCACAGGCACAGGATGGTTCACCCTACGTTGCACGGCCCCCTGAAAACGATCTCTTTTGCCCATTAATTCACCATCATGCCGCAGAAAAACAAGCTTGTCATTATCATGGTGGGCTTGCCAGGGCGGGGAAAAACTTTTTTGTGTAACAAGCTGAAGAGGTGCGTGCAGGAGTGCAAGAGCGTAATAGATAATTGAGGAGCAAAAATGTTTGTGCTCATGCAACTGCCCCTCCGTGCTAGGCTCCAGAGGAAGTAGGTGGACGAGCGAGACAGGTGCTGACAGGCCAAGCTAGGGGCGCGTGTGCAGTCAGGGTGATGCTTGTAGAGAAAAGTGAGCAGACTGGTTTTTATTGAACGTGTAACATGTAGCTGGGCCTGTCAGTTTCAGTGTGACCTGCAATTGAGGTACATGATGAGGATAGTGCTTGTGTGAAGGACACGCCAGAGCGTGCATCCAGACAAGTCCCTTAAAGCTCTCTCATCTGATTTCGCTTGCAGGTACCTGAATTGGCTGGGTCATAACACGCAGCACTTCAATGGTACGTTGCTCGTAAGCGCTTTTGGTTGTATGCAGCACAAAATGCTGTTGGAGTGCAGTAGCCTCTGTGTTTTAAACTTATAACTACTTGTATACGCTTCATTCAAAAGCAACCATGTTAACCAGATACAAATGAAAACACCCATATTGCTGCTTCTTTGCTTGCAGTTGGGAACTATCGGAGGAAAAACAAGGGTGGAGCCGAGCAAGATGCATCCTTCTTTGACCAGAAAAACGAGGTATGTAGGTCTGGCCAAAACCTTTTGCACCTAGTTCAACTACAGTATTCCTGGTTGGCAACTCACTGACCGTAGGGTGTACACACACAATCTTTTAACCCTAGAGCTATGCCAAACCATCTCATCTATTTAGCGCTTGCCTGCATCATGAAACATTCTGGTGGAGGACGGTTTGTATTTGTGCTCATTAAATATAGATTGCAGGAATCCTGATGAATAAGTAGACCTAAATGTGCATCTCACACTTGATCCTGCTGTCTAGATACTTCAACATTCACATAGTACACCCACGCCCACAACTGTGCTTTGCACACGACGTGTCGTGGCTGCCCACCCTTTTGGTACAAGTACGCTCACTGAGTATGCAATGTGTGATGTGTGGTGTGGCTGTGCAGGATGGTGCACGCGCTCGGCAGGAAGCGCTGC
>Ga0307968_1004358_pt1 | contig 11542 bp, 11 predicted proteins | sample OrgLakmetagen650_FD_201834 | JGI IMG/M metagenome (GOLD analysis project Ga0307968, IMG submission 201834) | Saline water microbial communities from Organic Lake, Antarctica - #650 | ecosystem: Environmental > Aquatic > Non-marine Saline and Alkaline > Saline | place: Antarctica: Organic Lake... | reverse complement strand
TACCAAACAAAAACTTTGAAATATCGGACTCAAGGGTGCACCTGTGTCCTGCAAGCATAGGAGGGGATTGGGATTGGTTGAGGAGGGGGTTTAGCGGAGAAGCACAAGACGGCCAGAAAGGTCCAGCATGTGAATGCACGCGGGGCTGAGGCTGTGCTGGGGCCTGGAGTCAGCAGATTCTCTAAGCGTGGTAGCATGCGACAACTGTGTACAAAAGGAAAGAAGTGCTGTCCTTTAGACAGTAGAGGCCACCAAGGGCTAGATGGCCAGAGAGGTAGGACAAGGATAGAGACTGCACTGAATTGCCGGATGATGGATATGACCAATGGAATTAAGTTGAAAGGTGGGAAGCACCAGTTGAAATGTTCTGACCAGTCTCTTTGAGCAAGCGCATTGATACCGATTGAACCTGGGCACCGCAACATAGAGTTGAACCTGTCAAGTAAATGATTGGAGTGGCTTGCAAAACGGTCAATGGTAGGTAGACCCCACTGTGCAACAATTTTTTGGAAGACGTCAGCGTTCAGAGTCCAGTCACAAGGGTCTTCAAGGTGAGTAAGGCCATCGGTAATCTTGTTCTGATCACGTGGGACGCATGTGAGAAGCAGGGTAATGTCATGTTCCATTGTGATTGAAATAATTCTGAGTACAATGTCATTCAAGCGCAAGTCTGTACTGCCCTGGCCCATAACTCTTACCACGTTGGAGTTGTCAGTGAAGATCTGAACGGACTTGTGCCTATTGAAGTCCAAAAAGGATTTTAGACTGTGAAGAAGTCCCCACATTTCTCTTAGTGTGCTACTGGATGTGCCATGCCACAACTCGGGGGGGAAGAAACCTTGTGCCTGCAATTTTTGATTCTCCATCGTGGCACCCCAACTTGCTGCTCCAGCATCACACCATATGGAAATGTCAGAGGTAAAGGGGGAAGGCCAATTCTTTTCGCGAAAATGCGTACGAGACAAGTGGGACCAGTAGGTGAGTTCGTCCCGCAAGCCGTCAGAGATAGCAACGTAGAATTGCAAGCTGTACTGCTGCAGGTAAGAGTGGCATTGCCTTGATTTGATGAGAGCAATAGGGCCAATTGCCAGAATCATGCTACAAAGGTGGCCAGCAATTCGCGAGAGCAGGTGCACTAGCACCTTCTGTCTTGACAATGCTACTGTGATCAGCTGTTGCAAACTTTCCCATCTCTCTAGCGGCACTTTAAAGGAACTAGAATCCAAGTCAATGACAAAACCGAGGTGGGTCAGGAGGCGTGTAAATTGCAGATGAGACTTGGACTCGTTGATTACCAGGCCAGCTGATTTAAAAGTGTCCAAAACCAACTGCCTGTGTGCTGTAGACTGGGAATCAGAGACCAGGAAAAAGAAGTCATCCAAGTAGTTTATAAGCCGGACCCCCCAAAAGCGCAGGTATAAAGAGATGGTTCTCATAATTTTTGTGAAGCACCAGGGGGCAGAAGCAAGACCAAAAGGAAGGACTCTGAAAACATAGAATTCACCCTGCCATTGAAACCCGAGGTACGTGTAATATCTGGGATCCATATCCACCTGGTGGCAACCGCTGGCCAGGTCAAGTGAAAACATGAGGTCATCCAGGTCTGCCAGGTCAGTCAGTAGATTGAGAGAGTCCATGCGAAAAGAAGGTACCAGAAATTGATTCACGTGTCTAAGGTCCAAGATCAAACGCTGTTTGCCACTTGATCTAGTAACAACGTTCAAGGGGGACACATATTTAGGCTGGGTATGCCACTTCATAATAGCATTTGCGCGGAGAAGGTCAAAAATGGAAGATGTGACAAAATTGCTGCAGGCCAGTGCCTCTTTGCTATTTTGTTGGAAAAAAGGTGGTGCTGGGCTTGGGAGAAAGGACCGAAATAAGGGGAAGCCATGCTGCACCCACTGAAGTACCCACTTGTCTGAACAATTTTCCAACCACCAAGAACGATGCCGCTTCAGCCCACCTGAAGACGGAAATTGCCGGCTTTGCTGGGCCTGCATCAAAGGAAAGTGAAAAGGAAGCCCGAGCCCTTAAATATGGGAAGGTTACATACACGTTCTTTGGGGCAAGAAAATTAAGAATAATAAATAATAATAACAAGGTCAAAGTGGTAGGCCCTGGGCCTCCGTGGTGCCTGGCACCTTGCAGGCCTGGCCTGAATCAGTTCAATGATCAAGGTAATAAATGCGTGGGTTCAGGCCTGGCCTGGATGGGATCAGGGATCAAGGGAATTAATTATGCAAATTCAGGCCTGGCCTGGGTCAGTTGTGAACATGTGGGGCAGGCCCTGGGCCTCCATGTACGGTGCCTGGCACCATTCAGGCCTGGCCTGGAAAAAGTACTTAATAAAGAGAATTAATTGCCGGGTGCGTAGTGGTACCAGAAAAGAAATTGCCTCAAGAATAAAGGTTTGTAGGAATGGAAGTGAAAAGTTACGTGTGCCCAAAGTTCCCCAAATCAGCGTGGAGTGCCGTTGAAATTGTTGTAGCCGTTGTACCTGGCCTACGAAACCGTTTGCAGCAGATTGGTTGTGGCCATGTGTGTGTGCAGCAGACGTGTGAGGTGGGCCACTGCGATTCCCTCCCGCATGACCATTTACATAAGGGGGTGGAGCGGGGGGCGGCATAGGAAACAATTGCTGAAAAGAAGGGGCTGGATGGAGTGGTGCTTTTTAATAATGTTGTTGAGGCATGGAGTGGTTCAAAGTCTGAGTGGTAAAAGGTGGGCGGCGTTTGGGAAGAAAGGGAACAGGTGCTTCACTCACATCACCAGCCTTCACGCCCAACTTCTTAGTGGATTTCTTGGTACTAGATGGCAGGTGACTGTGGTTTAGCGCGTTGTCGAGTTTGTCCCAACCATATGTCGCTCCAAAAAAGAGATGATTAGATTGCTTCTCAAGCACCCTCAACACGCCTTGGATCTCTGCCACCACTTTCTTGGCAGTCTTGTGTGGAACACCCGCTTTCTGGACGTCGTTAAGGTTGGACTTGGCGTGCTTGAATGCCCTGTGTAGCGGCTTGTTGAGCTCAACCAACCTGTCATGCCTCTCTTTTGCTGGACGCTTGTCGTTGAGGTTCGAAATATGTTTTGAAGCCAGCTTCACTTTGAACTTTTTCTTGCTCTTGTTCTTGCGGTGATAGGCAGAGCCGGAGTCGGTATCAGACTTGGAAGAAGAGGAAGAAGAGGAAGACGAAGAAGATGAAGATGATGATGAGTCAGAGTCAGAGGAGGAATGCTTGCGTTTGCGATTCTTGCTGCGCTTCTTGGACTTCTTGGACCGTTTCTTCTTATTAGCTTCTTTGTTTCTTTGGGCAGGGCGCGCATCAGGTTCAGGTTCCTCAGTGCCATACACATTGCCATTCTCCCCATCAGGAGCAATGTCAACTTCTTTGTGCATATATCCATCACCTCTACCACGGCTCCTAGTCCTAGGTCTGGAAGGTGGAGGAGGGGGGAGAACATCGATATCAACAACATACAACATTGCTACCAGGTTGTACACCACCACGACCACCACCACCACCACGACCACTCCTCCTTGATTGACATGAACAAAATTGATTGCTGCAGCAGTGATAGAGGGGAAAGCGTCAAAGAATTCTCACCGTCCAGCAAGACGTAGGAGTCGTCTTCGTTAAGAAGGATAGCCCAGAACATAACCAGCATCACCGAAGCGAGAAAGTACGTGGGGCTCATCACAAAATTTGACGAAAATTGTCGTAAGGTAGTAGGGTCCCAAAAGTCAGGCGCAAAAAGACGCGTGTCAAACGTAATAAGCCCAGAATTAATGACGGCTGCCCCGACGACGAGTCCCCAAGCCAGAGATACGACGTGCGCTCTCATGAAACTTAACAGGGTCAATGAAAAGGTCAGCGTGGTGTGGACAAAGGTGCGGGAGAGGAGGAAGTAAGTGTCAGCGGCAAGAACGAAAGCGAGTGCCCCGCCGTGTACAAGCCAGGTTGCAGCAGCCTCCTCCATCAGGGCTGCAGCAAGCCCACCAGCGAACATTGCGACAGAGTCAAGAGTCTCAAGCGTCAGGAGCGAGAAAAGCCATGAGACAAGGGCCCACTGGCGCCGTGGGTCGAGAATTGGGGCGCATAGCGCCTTGCAGCAAGCGACCTAGAATAGAAGTATGCTAAAAAGAGAGTTGTGTTCTCCAAGGAATAAAAAGAATGGAGAAGGGAAGCAGAAACCGGAGAAAACCAGAAAGTGAGGACATCTCACTTTATGCTACACTACAAAAACCAGTGTCGTGTACAGTACGTACGGTACGGTACGGTACAGTACGTACGATACGTACATACGGTACGAGAGCTGCAGATCATACCATTTTCAAACTTTTTAAATTCATCCAGCAAACCTTTCATGCATGCCTCCTTCAAAAATGCAAAATGCAGCTCAAAACAGCCTTAAACTAAGAGTTGTGTGTCCCTCACTGTAGGCCCTTTTCAGCCCCCATTGCACACCATGCCGTTCAGAATGGTCCGTTCTTGCCAAAAATTCTTCAAATATTATATTATATAAAATTAATATCATTGGTAATGCTCGGAAACTCCGTATAGCACGATGTGGGTCCGTACGTGCGTACGCGACAACACGCACTGACAAGAACCTGAGTTCAGGTGTTTCCACTTTTTTTGAAGTGCCCTTCTTAGATGTGCACTTCGTTTGCTCGAAGTGTGTTCTAGCCTCTTCAAGGTTCAGTGCTTCGAATGCAGAATTCAACTTCTAACATTGGAACCCTAGTACCTTACCGTGCAACCAAAACGCATGCGTATATTTTTTCACTTAGAAAAGCTAACCCGACTCTCTGTTGTGACTAGACAGACCCGGGTCCCCTGGAATGGAGCAGCGACACTAGTGGTCGACCTAAGTACTTAAGCAAGTCCTGACGCTCAGCCCGGATGCTGATGGAGACATGTGGAGTTGTGGAGCCCATTGAAGACAAGAATTAGACAGAATTGCTCCTTATTCTATGTTTAGTAAAGACAATATCATTTATTTGGACCTCTGCTGTGAGCGTGGTAAAAAGTCGCGATGACTTCAGCGATGTTTGAGCAGGCGACTAAACTCATAAGTTCTGTGTCGATGCACCGGGATCTGCATTGTAATACATTTATAGAACAAGTGCAAGGCGCATATGTAATGCTGAAGCTTGAAGCACTGTGTGTAGAATTGCTTTTTACAGACCGAATGCAATTAGCTTGTTGGCCTGAAAAGGAGATCTTACATGCATGGCTGCTAGGCGCTGGTTGAGGGCAGCCAGCACGCACACAATTGCATAGAGCAACCAAGCGTGGGTTGCTGGTGGCCAGGGCTGTCGGATCTGTCACCACCGCTTGCTGCAAAGCATCAACAAACTCCTGTGTGGCATTGAGGGCGTGTGTGAAGGTGAGGCGTAGTGGGAAAATTGGGGACATCCATGCAGCAATGAAGTTGAATATGAATAGTGAAACTGAACAAAATTACTTGCGGCATACAAGCACACGCGGAAATGACTGACCTAGCGATATGATATTGTGTCGATGCATTCAATGGGACGGAGAGCGTTGTTATGGTGGCTAAGGAATGCAAATGCAAATGCAAGCAATAACTTTTGGTTGCCTGCCAAGTAACTCATTATGATTATTTTAACAACATACCTGCACTTGCTGAGGGGTGGCTTGAGTGAGCCCGTCAAACCTGCCTGTGTACCGCGCTAGCTTGGCTGCTGCTGGATCAAGCAATGCTGCACTGGTGCTGTGTTGTGAGTAGGACGAACACCGAGTCAATGGCTCTGTACAGCTGCAAACCTTGCTGGCTGCTGCTTGAACCTCCTCCTTCTTCGTGATGCAACGCTGCACCTAGGCTGACACCGGCTCGTGCTGGCAGGGATCGCCGCACACAATCAAGTGATGGCCGCCGAACGTGTCTGCTGTGTCTGCTGCCGACCTACTGAGTGCTGCTGCTGCATGTATCGCTCGGAAGTGGGAGCCAGAGAGGAAAGAGCTTTCATTGACAACCAGCAGCTTCCGTGCACTGCCCCCCATAATGTACTGTGCCCGACAAGCTGCTGCCTGCCCTTTCGACGAGACTGAGTCGCCGTTTGCTCAAAACCACCGATGCCAAAGGCATGGCACGTGGAGTGCCCACCACTGAGTGGTGTATCCAGCTTCTTGCTTGCTTGCCAGGTGTATGCTGTTTTGACCACGTGCTCTGCATAGTTGAGCTGCAGTGTCCACCATTCAATGGCACGGAGTAGGCGCATTTTACCTGTGAATGTGTTTGCAATGTTTGTGTTTGCATGCCGTATATAAAATAGGGTGAGAACTGTAATTGCCAACAATAGGTACAAGAAAAGTAGCAAAACTGCTTGCAAAAACATGTTTTTGACGGCCTGTGTCCTATATGCTTGTATTATGTATGTGTGTATGTATGTGGCGCTTCCTGGTGTGAAGGGCTTTTCCAAATGGTGATGCTTGATGATTTCTGTCTACACAAAGCAATCAGCTTACACACACACTGTGTCCTGGTGAAGATGAACATGATCAGAACGAGGTGCATGCTCTTTTATTTTGCCAAGACCATCGAGTTGCTTTGTGAGCTGAGGAAACATTTTCCCTTTCTGTTTACACCTCCCTTTCTGTTCATCCCTGTAGACCCTTAGGTTAGCTCTGCAATGTCTGTGCCTGGTGCTCTTGCTTGTTTGAGGCTGGTACTCAAGTCTCTTTGTGACTTCTTTCCTCCTTCTGGTACTCTGTTGGACCTCTCTGACTGGGCCTTTTTTGTCAGCCGGTAAAGGAGTTTTACGATACTCGGTACCAAAGTGGCTGACTTTTCCTTAAATAATGTAAGGAGTGGTTTTCACTGCCTGCGTAGTTTTTCTTTTCTTTTCTTGGTCAATCTGTATGCCAATGTTATTCGCTCGTTGCTTACTGAGTAGTGTGTGGCAACTGGTCAGATCCCTGACACCCAATATGGTTTTTACCCAGGTCGTAACACTTTGCAACCCATGTTCATTCTTCGGCATTTACAACATGCTGCACGAACAATTAAACCCAATGGGTCGCCTAGGTTGCACGCTGCTTTCATTGATTTTAAACAAGCCTATGACACCATTCCAAGGGATGCACTATGGAAACGCCTTAGGCGTACTCGCATGCCTGCGCCATTGTTGTCTGTGATTAAGACATGTACAACCGTGATGAGTATGTCTTGAAGGATGGTGATAAGACTGCTCGTGTGCATCCGACTCGTGGGGTTAAACAAGGATGCCCCCTGTCTCCTCTGCTTTTTTCCCTTTATATTGACAATATTGATGACATTGCTGAGGGTGTATCAGGGGCTATCACCGGAAATGCGGGTGTGCACGTCTCACACATGTTGTATGCAGATGATCTGACTTTGCTGACTAACGAGCTCCGTGATATATATGCAAATCATGCTGAGTCGGTTGGCTGTGTATGCCAGGAATAAACATCTAATTGTCAACACTTCCAAGTCCGAAGTTGTGCACTCCAGCTCCGCTGGTGAAAATGTTCCTGTTTTTGATGTTGGCGGTGCCACCCTTCATCACAAAGATTCTTTTAGGTATTTGGGCATGGTTTTCTACAGGACCTTGAGCATGGCTAAGTCTGCTGAACACGCGGCCCGTCCTTTTCTTGCCTCTGCCTCTAGGATACGTAGATTTGTGCGTGAACACGCTTTGGCAGGCAGGCCATACACTTCTTTGTGGCTCGCTAAGACGTATGTATTCCTGCTGGCATGTATACGTATGGTAGTCATGTATGGGGTACTGGTTTCTTGCAGGCAGGCAGGGAGTTCTCTAGCCCGCTGTCTACGCTTCATTTGCATTTTCTGAGGGGCACGTTAGGTGTGAATTAGTCTACCACTAATTGGGCTATACTCCAAGAATGTGGACATAAACCGTTGCAATTTGCAATTATACTGGTTTTGGTCAGCTGTCAAGCTTTTCAATAATAGTATGCTTAATACTAATAATGACACTTTGCGGAGGGTAGTCCAGGCTGATCTCTCAATTTACAGCCTCGTTCAAGTGCCTGCTGGACAGCTCAATTGCTGAGCGCTTTTCAGGGACTGCGTGGGTGTGAGTTGTATGTACGAGCTGTTCAAACTGGGCATGCTATTACCATGCAAGCATAGGATGAGAGGTGTTTGGAGAGACGCTGAGTTGGTGGACCCCAACACGCACAACAACAAACTGGCCACCTATCATTCTTGGTTTGCCATCCCTTTTTCTAGAAATGAGCGTATGCCGATTCATGTACCACGGTATCTCCATCTTGATCTGTCCAAACATGTTATGCGCGATATAAGTAGATTCCACTTGCGTGCGCATACTTTGAAAGTTGAGGCAGCAGCGTGGCTTGAAGATGGTTCTTGCGTATGTGACCAATGTCCTGGTGAAGATGAACATGTTCAGAACGAGGTGCATGCTCTTTTAACTTGCCAAGACCATCGAGTTTGTGAGCTGAGGAAACATTTTTCCTTTCTGTTTACACCTTTTTTGAGGACTTTTCAGCAGCCCAACCCTGCTACAACAGGTCAACAACCAGCTTGTTCATGATTTCCTTTCTCAGCAGAACAATAGACTTTTTCTTTTTCTTTCTGAGTTTATTTATTTATGGCTGGCCGAGACCAGTCAGCAGCCGATCAGCCAAACAACTTGGCTGAAGGTCACCCCCCATTGTAATTTTTTATACGTTTTGGTTATGCGTGAGCAGGCCTCTGCTCCCAATTACGCAATCCTCATTGAGCAGCCCCCCTTGCCCTCTATATTTTCATTGGCTCTGCATCCATTTAAGTTGGATGATACCAACACAAAACAAGATCCTTTCTAAATCCATTTAATTCTGATAGTACCATACTATCTGTGATCTTCAACTTCTATCCTTCTCTTTTCTTGACCATGGCCGAAGGGCCTAATGAGATTTATCACCATTTTCACAAGCGCCTGGCTAAGTCAAAGTTTAAATAGGCCCTTTCCTGGATACAAAAGGGTGTTAGGTGGGTAGCCAGAAAAGCGCCAACGCCCGTTATAGCTGCACAACACAAGCTGGGAAGTAGCAAATAAAAATTTCTGGAAGAAAAGAGAGGCTCCTATGCAAATAACAAACAACCTTGATGGAAAATTACTTGCTGCCCTGTGCTACCACCCATTCTGCAAGCGTAGCTGCTCCAAAACCTGTGGGTACGTTCAGCTTCTCGTCCCATACAGGTCCTGCCATGTCAACGTGTGACCATTGCACGCCGTCGTTGATGAACTGCCATGCAAGAGGAAAGTGTGTACGAGTAAGCTGCAGGTCGTGTAAGATGCTTGGAAAATTACAGCAGCTGACTGTACAGTAGTACCCTCCGAGATGAAATCTTGTTGCACAATTTAGTCTGTGCTTTACTTGCGGTGGACAAGAGCTGCAGCAAGATCCCCATCACTGACCTGCTTCAAGAAAAGGGAGGCTGTGATTGAACCTCCCAACCTGCACGTGTGTGGGTGTAACGAGTAACAGGAGAAGTTGTCATGCACGAAAGGTCTGTAATACATCCCACAAGGCGCAAGCTGTACCATCGCCTTTTGCTTCTGAGCTCGAGGCACTTATTAAGTACGTGTATGCTTGGTATAAAAAACTTCTCCTGTTACTGACCGGGTTCCTGTGTTCTTCATATCAGCGATAGGGCTCTTGAGCTGATCGAAGTAGTTATCTTCCATGGGCATGCGCCACATCTTCTCACCTGAGCAGGACAACAATGAAAACGGGCTGTTTACATCACATCTATGTTTGCTCTGTCTAGGAGGTTGCAATGTCAAAAGGAGGCTGCAAGCTGAAATTGATATGCTCTGATGGTTGCACTCACCAGCAGCCTTGGCAGCAGCTACAACATCAGCAGCCGCTGCATCCGTGGGAGAAAAGAGTCCAGCGATTTCACCGCCCAGTGCAATCATGCACGCCCCTGTCAGGGTGGCAGTGTCCACAATGGCAGAAGCACCACACTTTTCCTGCAGGCACAGCAAGAATTTATTTGAAAGGGAGGAAAATCTCAACAACTCTTTTGGAACCCTCGAAGGAATCAGGTTCCTTTCTGCATGGGTTTGGCACAGGGTGTGCAAACGGGCACTAAGCCAGAGTTAAGGGTTAGACTTTAGGTCTAAATTATTGGTCGAGTCGGATATGGGGAATTCGTTTTTTCGATCTAGTTTCTGTCGCAGTTCAAGCCAAAGTATATAAGTTAGATCAAAAGTTTAGTTTTTGGCGAGTGCAGTACAGTGTTTTCTATGAACCAGCGGAGCCCAGATCTCGACCTACATCGTGTTTCCATATTTCTGGTTTTGGCAGAAAGAATGTGTAATTAGTCTTCTATTGGTCCGTGCAATCGCTATTGCGTTTGGCGCCAAAGAAGTGATGTCAAGTGTTCCTGAGCAACTAACAATCGGACAGGATGCATGTATAGCAAAAAATTGTTCACGGCCGTATACATGTTGTTGGGTTTGGCGTCAGGTCAGCGGAACTTTCACCCATCGACGAGACTGTGAGCATGCTCTCACCATAAGTAATTATGTAGAAGCATGGCTGTAAAGTTTTCAGGCCAAGAGCACACTGTTCACACGGTTACCACACATTTTGCACACCGAGCATTGCACACTTTACAAGCAGCACGCACATTGCATAGTGATGGGGTCATTCACACAGCTTGTGCATAGAGCAGCCTGGGCACAGAAACATACTGCGCACTACGCCATTTGCACAATGCACACCGGGCGCATTCAGCATTGCACATCGTACATGCTGCACGCACAATAAGCAATTGAACTGGTGCTGTGCACGGCTTGTGCACAAAGCAAACTGGACACAGAAACACAATGCATATAGCAGTTCACATGACATTTGCACAATGCACACTAGGCGCACTCAGCATGCACACCGTGAATGTTGCACGCACATTGTACACTGATTTTGTACTTTAAATTGCTGGTGCAGAAAGCAAACATGGCCGTTGTGCCTTGCGCATTTGATGGTGCTTATGCATATACTTTCAGGGGATGTGACCTGCTTTACTGCGTTGGTTGCTTGGTACCCAGATTAGGCAAATGCTGACTTGGGTGTGTTTTCACTGCAAGATAGGTGATGTGGACCTCTGGAAAAGCCCTGGAAATGGCCAGCAATTCGACAGCACATGCCCATGGTTACGACAATGGTTCCTAGCGGAGCTGTGTGTTGTTGTTTTCATCAGACCATTCCAGATGTCCACTATTTTCCTACTCAAGGAAAGCGAAAGATTTCAAAGCAGGGGGTGGCCTAGGTGTTCCTGGCTGAGCATGCATGATTTCTTGGGATACGGACAGACCTACAAACAGTTCTACACACCCAAAAGGGGCGCTTTGTGAGAAAGCTCCAAAGACCTACGAGCTTTAATTCATCAGGCCCTGCTGAGTGCTCGCAGAAGTACTCTAGTTCTTGGAGGCAAGTGCAACCGAACGTCAGTTAGTACTCTCTTGGCACAGCTTGCGCTGTGCTAACCATCCTTTTTATGCTTGTGCCTTAGA
>Ga0307968_1004353_pt1 | contig 11559 bp, 13 predicted proteins | sample OrgLakmetagen650_FD_201834 | JGI IMG/M metagenome (GOLD analysis project Ga0307968, IMG submission 201834) | Saline water microbial communities from Organic Lake, Antarctica - #650 | ecosystem: Environmental > Aquatic > Non-marine Saline and Alkaline > Saline | place: Antarctica: Organic Lake... | reverse complement strand
CACACCCACACCCAAATTCACACCCACACACCCCCCACACACACCCCCACACCAGCATCTACCCCCACCCCCACCCCCATGCCCACACCACACCACACCTGCGCGCGCTTGACGTCCCCTTGGCGCTCTGCACTGAGGTGGGGTCGTGTCTCATGCGGGCAGTCCTCTCCTCTGTGACCTTTCGCACCACAGCAGTAGCAGCTCATGCCCGCCACAGGCACCTGTCAAAATGGGCATGACACATGAGTAGGGTGGATGTTTGAATCGTAGCAGTGACAGCTCATGCCCGCCACAGGCACCTGTCAATATATGGGCATGACACATGAGTAGGGTGGATGTTTGAACCGCAGCAGCGACAGCTCATGCCCGCCACAGACACCTGTCAATACATGGGCATGACACATGAGTAGGGTGGATGTTTGAACCGCAGCAGTGACAGCTCATGCCCGCCACAGGCACCTGTCAATATATGGGCATGACACATGATAAGGGTGGATGTTTGAACGCAGCAGTGACAGCTCATGCCCGCCACAGGCACCTGTCGATATATGGGCATGACACATGAGTAGGGTGGATGTTTGAACGCAGCAGTGACAGCTCATGCCCGCCACAGGCACCTGTCAATATATATGGGCATGACACATGATAAGGGTGGATGTTTGAACGCAGCAGTGACAGCTCATGCCCGCCACAGGCACCTGTCAGTATATGGGCATGACACATGATAAGGGTGGATGTTTGAACGCAGCAGTGACAGCTCATGCCCGCCACAGGCACCTGTCAATATATGGGCATGACACATGATAAGGGTGGATGTTTGAACGCAGCAGTGACAGCTCATGCCCGCCACAGGTACCTGTCAATATATGCGCATGACACATGATAAGGGTGGATGTTTAAACCGTAGCAGTGACAGCTCATGCCTGCCAAAGGCACTTGTCAATATATGGGCATGACACATGATAAGGGTGGGTGTTTGAACCGCAGCAGTGACAGCTCATGCCCGCCACAAGCTCAAGACAATATGGGCACACTATGCGCACACTATGGGCACACTATGGGCACAACATGGGCATAGCACGTGATGAGGGTTGAGACTTTTGCATTGCAGCAGAAACAGCTTGTGTGCGCCACAGGCTCCTGACACTAAGGGCAAGACACTTGACACTTGGCATGCAAGCAAAAAAACGCTTGGTGTATGTTGTCGCGCATTTCATGGGTGTCAGCAGCAGCTTGTGTGCGCCACAGGCTCCTGACACTATGGGCAAGACACTTGATACTTGGCATGCAAGCAAAAAAACGCTTGATGTATGTTGTCGCGCATTTGATGGCGGTCAGCAGCAGCTTGTGTGTGCCACAGGCTCCTGACACTATGGGCAAGACACTCGACACTTTGCATGCGAGCAAAAAAACGCTTGGTGTATGTTGTCGCGCATTTGATGGCGGTCAGTAGCAGCTCGTACGCGCCACAGGCTCCTGACACTATGGGCAAGACACTTGACACTTGGCATGCAAGCAAAAACAAGCTTGGTGTATGTTATTGCGCATTTGATGGCTGTCAGCAGCAGCTCATGCGTGCCAAAGGCTCCTGACAGGCCAGGTAAGACACTTGACACTTGGCATGCAAGCAAAAACAAGCTTGGTGTATGTTATTGCGCATTTGATGGCTGTCAGCAGCAGCTCATGCGTGCCAAAGGCTCCTGACAGGCCAGGTAAGACACTTGACACTTGGCATGCAAGCAAAATCAAGCTTGGTGTATGTTATTGCGCATTTGAGGGCTGTCAGCAGCAGCTCATGCGTGCCAAAGGCTCCTGACAGGCCAGGCATGAAACACTGGCATGCAAATAAAAACACATTAAATGGCACAATGGTGAACGACTAACTCACCCATGCATACACGATTGAATATGCACAAACGAAACAAATGAAAACTCAACACAGGGGGCTTGGTGCAGCACAGGTGCCCCATTCGGCCATACACGAGGCTGATTTACCCTACCATGTACGCGTATATACACACAGACACGCACGCACGCACACACACACACACACACACACACACACACACACACACACACACACACAACAGAACACACACCACAGGGGGCTTGGTGCAGCACAGGTGCCCCACATGGCCACACACGCAGCATCATCTCTACACACAAAGCACGCACACACACACACATGAAACAAATGAAAACTCACCACAGGGGGCTTGGTGCAGCACAGGTGCCCCATGCGGCCGCACACGTAGCATCGACAGTGCAAGAGGTCGGAGCCTGGGTAGGACTGGTTGCAGTTTCCCTCATACCTGCAGGGCACCCGCAAGTGTTGGAACTCACACACACGTGAAAGAAAAATTTGGACGCAGCATAACAGTGGCAGTGTGGCGTACACACACCACCACCACGTGCTGACACACACACACACGTGAAAGAAGGATTTAGATGGCTCATAGCAGTGGCAGTGTGGCGTACACACACCACCAGCACGTGCTGGGACACACACACACACATACACACACACACGTGAAAGAAGGATTAAGATGCCTCATAATAGCAGCAGTGTGGCGTACACACACCACCACCACGTGCTGGGACACACACACACACACACACAAACACACGTGAAAGAAGGATTAAGATGCCTCATGATAGCAGCAGTGTGGCGTACACACACCACCAGCATGTGCTGGGACACACACACACACACACACACACACTCACACACACACGTGAAAGAAGGATTAAGATGCCTCATGATAGCAGCAGTGTGGCGTACACACACCACCAGCATGTGCTGGAACACACACACACACACACACGCGTAGGAGTCCAACTTACAACAATTGTACACTGCTCCCTCCCCCAGTACTGAAGCAAATACACCCGACCTTGCGCACCCCTAGCTCCCACCCAACCCTACCTCAAGAAGTCCCCCTTGCCAGCACACTCGCAGTTTTAATTCCAGCACGCGACACTGTTGTACACTGCTCCCTCCCACAATACTGAAGCAAGCAGCAAGAACACCCGACCTTGCTCACCCCTAGCTCCCCCCCTGTAACGATACATGTACTTCGTTGACGCTGTTTTCTAGGTCAAACGCGGCCCGCGGGGTAATGTGTATAGCAAGCTCTTGCATTTTGTCTTCCACTTTACGGACACTTCTTCAAATGTCCAAATGTCCAGACCGGTATCTCAGACTTATACGGCCATTCTTACATCGGTATCCAAGGATGGACCTGACCTAGTGCTCTGTGGCCCTTTGCCCCCCAACACAACTTGGTCCAGCAATGTTTAGTCCGCTAATACAATCACCAACCAACCAAGGTCTAAGGAAACATCTAAAGTGCTTTGTATCATTTTAGCCTACCTCAAGTAGTCCCCCTTGCCAGCACACTCGCAGGATTCCAGGCCACAGCGGTTGCATGCTGTGGTGGCAGCCTCCCAGCCTTGCACCTTCCCTCCCGTGCACTCGCGCGCCATGTGGCCGGGCCGCCCGCATTTGAAGCACAGCCCTGTGTGCGCGAGTGCGTGACGCAGCATGCTCAGCCAGCACACGCACTGTGATAACAAAGCGCAGCCCTGTGCTCCTTTCCTCCTGCGCGTTTGCACGCCCTATGGCTGGGCCGCTCGCATTTGAAGCACAGCCCTGTGCACCTTTATTCGTGTGCGTTTGTCCGCCCTGTGGCCGGGCTGCTCGCATTCGAAGCACAGCCCTGTGCGCCTTTCTTCGTGTGCGTTTGCGCGCCCTGTGGCTGGGCCGCTAGCATTCGAAGCACAGCCCTGTGCACCTTTCGTGTGCATTTGCGCGCCCTGTGGCCGGGCCGCTAGCATTCAAAGCACAGCCCTGTGCACCTTTCTTCGTGTGCGTTTGCGCGCCCTGTGGCCGGGCCGCTCGCATTCGAAGCACAGCCCTGTGCACCTTTCGTGTGCGTTTGCACGCCCTGTGGCCGGGCCGCTGGCATTCAAAGCACAGCCCTGTGCACCTTTCTTCGTGTGCGTTTGCGCGCCCTGTGGCCGGTCGCTCGCATTTGAAGCACAGCCCTGTGCACCTTTCTTCGTGTGCATTTGCACGCCCTATGGCCGGTCGCTCGCATTCGAAGCACAGCCCTGTGCACCTTTCTTCGTGTGCGTTGCGCGCCCTATGGCCGGGCCGCTAGCATTCGAAGCACAGCCCTGTGCACCTTTCTTCGTGTGCGTTTGCGCGCCCTATGGCCGGGCCGCTAGCATTTGAAGCACAGCCCTGTGTTATGCGTTATGCGTGTAGGGCAAGAGGCAGCATGCTTAGCCGCCATTAGCTGTGGTACAGAGGCACAGCCCGTCTGTGATGGCAGCCTTTTGTCTCTTCACCCTCCTCCCCCTTTCGCCCCCCCACCCACACGGCGGGGAGTCCTCCTGACTGTAATCAATCAGACATAGGGTTGGCCAGAACCATACATTTATAGGTATATACAGTGTATATATGGTATTTTTGGCAGGGAAATCACCATACATACGGTCATATACGGTGTGTATATATGGTTCTGGCCAACCCTAATCAGGCACATTGCAGCTGTTCTTTTGAGCCCCAAGGTCAGTTAGGATCATAAAGGACGCTCAGCATATGGGTAACCCCAGTTCCCCACAAGGCATGTTGAAGCAAACTCACAAGGCAGCACCCTCACAGGGCAGCAGTACTCTTGCAGACTCACAAGGCAGTAGCACACTAACAAGGCAGCACATTCACAAAGCAGCATCCTCACAGGGCAGCACACTCACAGGGCAGCACACTCACAGGGCAGTAGCACACTTACAGGGCAGTAGCACACTAACAAGGCAGCACATTCACAAAGCAACATCCTCACAGGGCAGCATCCTCACAGGGCAGCACACTCACAGGGCAGTAGCACACTTACAGGGCAGGACATTCACAAAGCAATAGCACACTAACAAGGCAGCACATTCACAAAGCAGCATCCTCACAGGGCAGCACACTCACAGGGCAGCAGCACACTTACAGAGAAGGATATTCACAGGGCAGTAGCAAATTAACAAGGCACATTCTCAAAGCAGCATCCTCACAGGGCAGCACACTCACAGGGCAGCAGCACACTTACAGAGAAGGATATTCACAGGGCAGTAGCAAATTAACAAGGCACATTCACAAAGCAGCATCCTCACAGGGCAGCACACTCACAGGGCAGCAGCACACCTACAGGGCAGGACATTCACAGGGCAGTAGCACATTAACAAGGCAGTACATTCACAAAGCAGCATCCCTACAGGGCAGCACACTCACAGGGCAGCAGCACACTTGCTGACTCACAGGGCAGTAGCACACTCACAAGGCAGCACATCCTCACAGGGCAGCACACTCACAGGGCAGCACCTCACAGGGCAGCAGCACACTTGCAGACTCTCACAGGGCAGCAAGTTCATAGGGAAACACACTCAAAGGGAAGATACATTTACGAGGTAGCGTGTCCATAGGCACACATGGCAATCCGTTATGACAACTTATGATATAATTATTTCACCTTGCCTTATGATATATCCGTTATGAAAATTTATGATACATTTACCTCACCTTGCCTTATGATATTTGGGGCAAAGGCTGGATACTTTGGCTCAAGATTAGGAGTTGGTGGGAGTCCAGTGCCTAGGACTACTCATCTCTGGGCGTCCAATGGAAGGTAAGAAGCACTCAGATGGTCAGTCACACAACCCTGCCCTCAATTACACAACCCAGCCCTCAAAAACAGAAAATAAAGGAGGCCTTCTGCCACCCACCTTGTTGCCGGCCCAGCTGTCCGTACAATACGTGGAGAAAAAGGGGTCTAGAAACTGAGTATACCCAGCTCTGCCTTACTAAAACCTGTAAAGGAGGTCGCAAACCCATGCATTTCCACTAATGGAGAGGACACTCACAACATACTGTGTGCTTTGAATATAGGGTGGCCAGAAGAAGTGACGACGCACTTATCAACATTTACCTACCGAAGAGGAGTTTCAGTCAGCATGGAAATTGTACATAAGATGACTGGCCCAGCCAAACCCTACATCTCGACCAGCCTCAGAGCACAAGACACTGAAAGCCGCCGTCACATCATGTGTTTGTAACTTATGTATAAAGATGCCCTCACATCATGTGCTTGTAACTTGTGTATAAAGACGCCCTCACATCATGTGCTTGTAACTTTTTGTACGTGTAGCCATGCAGCCCCTGAGCCGCACTCGTCTTTCACTGTTGGTCAACCTTTGATTGATTGAGCTGAGACCACACAAAGAGCGTAGAGGCTGCTAAGATGCATTCCGACCTGCCGGGTCACACATACAGCACAATCTCATCTCTTACTCACTGCTAGGGCAGTCTTTGCCATCATGGCCGAGCTGAGCGCACAAGTGGCAGGGCCGCAAACGAGCAGCGTTCGTGCAGTCTGCTATTCGGTGTCCGAGCTGAACGTGTGTATGTGTTTAGAACGTGTACGTGGGCGTGAGCATGCGCGCTAATGCCAATATGCATGTATGTGCACATGTGCATGAGCATACGAGGTAGAGCACGCAGGCATGCTAATTCTGAATTCACTCCATCACACTTGACAAAAACAGGCTTGTACTCCTACCACGTGGCACCCTCACCTCTCCACAGTTGAAGCAACGCTGGCGCATCTGTGGGCCGCCAATGTCCTCCCCAATGTTATCATCAAAGTAGCGGGGAGCTCGTATCAACCGCAGCATGTCCTGGGGTAAAAGCGAGAACATGCGGATTGCGTGTGCATGCCATGGTTTAGCAGCGCATCACAGCCTGGGGACTGGCATAGATAATGGCACACGCACCATGTTGCGCTCGATGGCACTCTTATCATCAACCAAGATGATTTGGCTAGTGTTCAGTTTCGCAGGTGCACTCTTCAATGCTGCTGCGCTGGAGTTCTTCCTCTTTTTACTGGGCCTTTGGGGAGTTTCTGTGTCCTCCCCCTGCTCAACAGCAACAGCAGGCTCATTTGCCCGCTTATCCCGCTTCCTCCTCTCCAGCAAATCAGTGGCAACACCAGTCATCACCAGGTTCCTGCATAAACGATTTACAATAATATTCACGATGCTGAAATTAAGCCGAATTTGGCAAGGAAGATGGCAAATATCCTTGTAGCATCCTTTACCGTTTTGGGAACTGACGATATTGCTTATTTAATATAATTTTATGACAATATGAATGACAATACTGCTTAGACACCCGTTGACTGATTTCCTTCATGAGCCACTGCTCTCCCACACACCACACTGAGGATGCTGTGTATAAGTGAGTGTAGATGCAAGCAGCACGCGTGTACACACGCACTCACACAACACACACACACACACGCACACACACACACACACACACACACACACACACAACACGCTCACACACACAAACACACACACACACACACACACACGGACACGCATGCACACAAACACACGCACACACACACACTCACAAACACACACACACACACACTCTCACACACACACACACACACACACACACACACACACACACACACACACACACTCACACACACACACACACACACACACACACACACACACAAACACACACACACACACACATAGACATACACACACACGCACACGTACACACTCACTCACACACTTGTAAAAAAAAAGCAAACACACACAAACACACACGATACGCACACATATGCACGCGCAGCGAGTATTGCAAGGGCTTCGGCAACAACCTTCGGTCCTCCTCCTGCTCATCCCCCACACGAAGTACCCCCCAGCCCCTCAAAAAGTGAGTGTGATCAGACTCTGATATCTCTTTTGCATCAACAAGGGCTGGGAGAAGGAGTACCGTCACTGACAACATTCTTCAAGACTGCTGGAGCTGCAAGTCTATGTCACTCACACCCTTGCAGCACGTTCCCTATTCACTACACCCTTCATGCTATAAATGTACATGCCCTAGACCCTTGTCTATACACGTGCATGCCTTGGATTCTGATCACACACTGTCCTCTGTGCCACAGGACCGCTCCCAACAGTGCAATAGGGTCAGAGGAAGGGGGCCTGCTGCAAGGCATCTTAAATGGCAGCTCAGGTGTGCTTCTATGACCGCTTGATCCTCGCTAGATATGAAGGGCTGGGCTGGCCAGAACCATTTGTATGTATGTGGGGAACACAACCGATCATTGCGACAGGGACGTCTTTCAGCCGTTTACGGCACATAAACCTATGAACAACTAACCCACAGATATGGCTACATGTTCGGAATCTGGCACCCAACATATGACCAACTAACCCACAGATATGGCTACATATTCGAAATCTGGCACCCAACATATGAACAACTAACCCACAGATATGGCTACATATTCGGAATCTGGCACCCAACATATGAACAACTAACCCACAGATATGGCTACATATTCGGAATCTGGCACCCAACATATGAACAACTAACCCACAGATATGGCTACATATTTGGAATCTGGCACCCAACATATGAACAACTAACCCACAGATATGGCTACATGTTCGGATTCTGGCACCCAAAGTCTATTCTGCGGCCCATACACCCGCATCCATGCACGCACATCCGCAGGCCTGCTGGGCTCCTTCCTCAATGGGGCTGAGCCAAGCAGGGCAGAGCCGCAGTCTGGGTGGCAGCAACTGAAGCGCAAGCTGGACAATGCACAGCAGCACGACCCAATACAGCAGCAGCACTCGCAACAGCAAAAATGCCCGCAGCAGCAGCATTTGCAGCACAACCAATTCCCACAGCAGCAGCAGCAGCAGCAGCAGCAGCAGCAGCAGCAGGGCAGCAGCTTGCATCGAGGGACTTACATACACACAGAGTTCCCCAGCCTTGCTCACCCAACTGCATGTGCTGCAGAGGGACCGCCTCCTGCACCACCAGCAGCAGCAACAGCAGCAGCAGCAGCACCACCAGCAGCAGCAACAGCAGCAGCAGCAGCAGCAGCACCAGCAGCAGCAACAGCAGCAGCAGCAACGACAACAGCCACACCTTTGGGGACTAGCTACAATACATCACTTGTGCCCAACGACGCTTGCAATTCCGGCAGCAGGGGGCTCCAGCAGATCTCCAAACGAAACACACACGCCCCTCACCCCACATCAGCAGCCTCACATCACACATCAGCCCCGCATCGCACAAGTGCCCCTCACCACACAGCAGCAGCCTCGCATCATACGTCAGCCCCGCACCGCGCAAGTGCCCCTCGCACCTCTGCCCCAGGCTCTGGTCCCCTCGACCCCTGCCTCTCCCTTACTGCTGTTAAACCACCCACACACTCCCAACGCTCCACTTTAGTGAGCCAGCACCAACACCCGCAGCGCAAGCAGCAGCCCGCCCCTCTCCCAAACACACAACAAGGGCTACTCTCTGACATAAGCTCCAACACAGGACACAGATCATTCTCTGACGTGATCTCCAACACACAACAAGGTCTACTCCCTAACGTGATCTCCAGCACACAAGGGCTTCTCTCTGACGTGTGCTCCAACTCACATCAAGGGCTACTCTCAGACGCACCTGCTACCACAGAAACAACAGCAGCGGCAACGGGGCAAGCTGCGTTGGCAGCTCCAGCAAGCACTTCTGTAGCCCACCCATACTCTGAAGGTATCGCAGCACCAAAAGGACCACGGCCTGTGGCAGCAACAACAGTCCCCCACGCAGCACCAGCGGCAGCACACACAGCAGCAGCCGCAGCAGCAGCAGCAGCACCACCACTACCATTGACAGCAGCAGCAGCAGCAGCAGCTGCAGCTGCAACAGCAGCAGCAAGGAAGCCACGCCCCGCTGCTCCTCCTAAGCCCACCGCTGCCGCCACCGCCGCAGCCTTAGCGGGGCGCAGCGCAGGAGAGCGCATGCAACACTTCGCGGCCGAGCTGGCCTGCGTAGAGGCACAGCTGCGTCAGCGCCCGCACAGCCACAACCTCCCCCACAGCAACAGCGCCGCCAGCGGTAGTAGTAACAGGCACGGCAGCAATGGTGTGACTGCCAGGGCTCCCCCCCCCCGTACCACACACCACTCATCGAGGGCACCCTCCACAGGCACCGTTCACAGCAACCCCCCTCCCGTAGGAATAGCTGGCCATCCGCCCGGCTCCGCCTCTAACTTCTCCGCTGGATATGGTGCTGCAGGAATAGCTGGCCATTCACCCGGATCTGCCTCCGACTTCTCCGCTGGGTACGGCGCTGCAGGAATAGCTGGCCATCCACCTGGCTCTGCCTCCGACTTCTCCGCTGGTATGCAGGGTGCTGCTGCCTGGGACGAACAGGGGGGGCTGCTGCCGGCCTACTGTGTGGGCGGCAGCACCAACAGCTTAGAGGTAGAGGCTGAGGGACTGTTGTGGCGGGTCCAGCAGAGCCTCACGGAAAGTGGGAAGGGTGGCCTCCTTGACCCTGATCGATTGACTGAGCCGTGTGTGCGTGTATCTGGCGCTGGCAATTTGCATGCACAGCAGCAGCAGCAGCAGCAGCACGTCGCACAACTTCATCTGCCAGAAAACTACAGTGGCTGCCAGGGTGACCATAAAGTGCTGTACCCCCCTATCACTCCATTTGTGCCCCCCCCCCCCCACCAATCCCCCGACCCACATCCGCACCAGCACCACCCAGCCTTGCAGCAAAACGCGCATCCAAGCTCTTACCCGTACCCACACCAGCAGCACCCACAACAGCCACACTCCCACCCACACTTACTTCAGCAGCATTCAATGTCACAGCAGCCACACTCTCATCCACAATACTACCCACACCTACGGCAGCAGCAGCAGCAGCAGCACCACCACCACCCAGCAGCCCCCCCTGCTTATGGTGGACAGCTGGCAGAGAACACACACAGTAACCTCCACTCCACAGAAGGGGCGGCAAATGCAGGTGTGTGCATGTATGTGTGTGTGTGTGTGTGCAGCCCCCCCCGCTTATAGTGGACAGCTGGCAGAGACCACGCGCAGCAACCTCCACTCCACAGAAGGGGCGGCACATGCAGGTGTGTGCATGTATGTATGTGTGTGTGCGTGTGTGTGAATGGGGAGGCAGAGGTTGGCAGAGACCATGCACAGCAACCTCCACTCCACAGAAGGAGCGGCAAATGCAGGTGTGTGCGTGTATGTGTGTGTATGTGTGTGTGTGTGAGAGTGTGTGTGTGTGTGTGTGTGTGTGTGTGTGTGTGGAGAGGGGGGGGCAGAGGCGTGTGAAGGAACAGCGATTATTGCACAACGTATACACAAATTGAATTTGTGCAGGTGCAGGCAGAAATCAATTGCACACACACGCACACACTCACACACACTCACACACAAAAAAAATCACACACACAAAACGCACCCACACACACACAAACACACACACACACACACACTCACACACACACAACACAACACAAAGCACAAAACACACACATACACACACACACACACAGAAACAGGGGACGACCTAGCACGTGCCGTGCGCAGCATGATGGAGTCCGCTCAGCTTCAGCTCATGGGTGCTGCGTATGATGAAAGGCAGCTAGAATTGCTGCAGGGGGTGGGTGGGTG
>Ga0307968_1004350_pt1 | contig 11562 bp, 11 predicted proteins | sample OrgLakmetagen650_FD_201834 | JGI IMG/M metagenome (GOLD analysis project Ga0307968, IMG submission 201834) | Saline water microbial communities from Organic Lake, Antarctica - #650 | ecosystem: Environmental > Aquatic > Non-marine Saline and Alkaline > Saline | place: Antarctica: Organic Lake... | reverse complement strand
AGTGTGCGCGCGCGTGTGTGTGTGTGTGTGTGTGTGTGTGTGTGTGTGTGTGTGTGTGTGTGTGTGTGTGTGTGTGTGTGTGTGTGTGTGTGTGCGCGCGCGTTTGCGCGTGCATGCATGCCTTCAACCTGCTCACATCTGTCAGTCAAACATGGAGACTTGCATCCTCAGAACACGCTCCCATCATCATCGCGTCATGAAACAATAACTTTTAAATCCCTTGCAACTTGAATTGTGGAAATCCGTGCGCCCAGTTGTGTACTTGCATGGAGCAGCGAATTTTTCGTCCCGCCTCTCCTTGGCCCCGGACCCAGCCGGCACACTCAGAAACGTCTCCTTTCCACGCCTGTGCGGTCAGATGATGTTCGGGGGGCATGGGCTGGGCTGAGCGCTGGGTAGCTTCCTCCAGCTACCAAAACATTGAGTCACTTCTTTCCGCAGCACTGCTCAGTGTGCAAGTTTTGGGGGCGGGGGGTGCGCTGGACGGGCCTGCGCACATTGGTGTGAATAATTTTCGTTTTCACGGTGCGCCCAGCAGCACCTCCACCGCCCCTCCCTCTCCCTGACACCGCAGGGCTGCCTGATATGTAAGTCTGGGTCACTGTGCAAGTTTTGGGGGCGGGGGGTGGGCTGGGCGGGCCTGCGTGCCCTGGTGGGAACTTTGGTGGGAAGACACCAATTCTAAGGGCTTCGCCCCATGACTGGGGCTTCGCCAAAAAAGCAGACAAAGGAGGTCCAATGAAATACTGCAAACACAACTTCCTCAGTTCTAGCCTGAGGTTAGAAGGAAGAAATAAGTGGCCTTTCCGGAAAGGATTGTGTTAAGCTCTACAATGGTGGGAATAGCAACAAACTAAACTATCATAACTTGAAGCCGAAGGAACCACCTGGATTCAGGCCATTCAAACTTAATGTATACAAGTAAACATACCTAGTATACTAGTAGATAATTTGATATTATACAAAACTCAGCAAATACTACAGCAACGATTGTAGACTCCTTCAAAATAACCACCTGGCAAATGCCATCCAAGGAAAACAATAATTTTCTAGGTCGAACAAAGGAACCAAAATTAAATGCGGGCAAACAAATAGGCCTGTCATTCAATGATTATGAGAGGCGTTTCAAAAGCTTATAAAAATTTTGCTGTGCGGCAGGGAGATTTAAACTGGCCCTTAAACTATATACCTTTAATGGGTGAAGAATTGCTAATGTAAAAGCTACCTTTCTCAGTAAAATTGGGCACTAAGTGATGGCGGCAGACAATCGTGGACAGATGAATCACCTCATACACCCCTGAGGCTCCTGAGGTTGATCGAACTTGAGGGTCGGTGTCATACACAACACGGTAGCAGCCCGCATCTTCCAGAGGGTCATTACGACGAGGCCCATGCTTGAGCCAGCGTATGCTTACTAGCATAAGGAGTGAGAGTATGTGATGCACCTGAAGAAGTAAGGAATGAGAGGTACGCATGTTGGCATTTTGACAAATGGCTGGGACTGTGCAATTGCTGCAAGGAAGGCACGAGTTCACTCAAATTTGTAATACTTGTTTAAAGGCATTACATTCTTAATTTAGCGTAATCATGAACCTTGTCTTCATGTTACCTGCGGTGCTGATGTTTGCTTGAAACAAAAGTCTGAGCTCAGCAAAGGCAGGCTCAATTCGCCCAAGAGCACCCTCCCGCCTGATCTCGACACAATCAAACCACGGCCGATAGTTGAAGCTGTACGGACAGGCTGCAACAAAGATGGATGCTCGTCACCGATCCAAGGCATGCGCCCTAGGCAGCCAACTTCAACTTTGTGGATCACCTGCCTGCTTTCAATCTGCAGGCATTCAGGAGGAACATTAATGTTACACGAGAACAAATATTTGAGCACCTAGACGCATGTAACTCTGTTTGGCATGTTGGCTACACACAACCTTGCTTGCATTACAACTTGACTGCTGGAGTGTTGTGCACAACTTGAAGGCAGGCAAGCTCCAATGCTTACCAGATGTAAGACATCTCTGAGGTCCTACACGAGCTTGGGGCGTGGTGTACTAACGGTCAAAAAGGTGCTGCAAAAAGCGCTGCAAGAAAAGTAAAAAGACCATGCTATGCATACCGGGAGGAATTAACAGCAAAAACAGCAAACCTTAAGTATGGTTACAAATCTCTACCGTAGAGACTGGTGACCAGCAGAAAGCAGCTCCTTCCATAAATCAAATTGCAACCTACCATTGGTAGAGTGGCCAGCTCAGGCTGGTTGGTGAGCAAGGAGTGTGTGTCCGTCTAGCATGTAGTGCTGACAGCTCCCAACTGTTTGTCTCTTGGTACACCTTGTAGGCCGCTCAAGCTAATGGAAGTGCTGCTTGACTACAAGGTGCGGACGCCGCTGTGGCTGCACTTCATCCAGGCAGTGCCGTGGAAGCCCACTTCCTCAGCTGGTTCTGTCTCTGGTCCTGGCTCTGCCTCTGGCTCTGGGCCTTCCAATCTCTGCCGTTTGGCCAATAGTTTGCCCACACGCGCACTGCCAGCTTCTGCCTGAAGCAGATGATGAATTCAAAAATGTCAGCAGATTTTTTAGGAAGAGCAAGCATACAAAGGATCAAGCAAAATGTCACACCTCTTGCAGCTTCAACATGCTAAACATGGTGCCATGCCCTCTCTCTTGTTTGTTGGTCCTCTTGTAAAGTGCTTTGGGCTTCTTGTGGGCATGTTCTGCACCTGACCATGTACAGTGGGCAACCAAGTTGTTCTTATGTGGTGGGACAGTGTTATAGTCAAGCTGCTTTGGAAACTATCACCAATGCAAAGTCTGATGTATTGTGATGTAACCTTCCCTCACAACTATACCTTGCGCGTCGTAATTGTGTGGGTTGCCATGATTCAAGATGTCACGCCATTAAAGCTCCAAAATGTAGTGCACCTTAATTGAGGCAATGTCATTGGCAGGAAGGACTTCTACTACAGCTTGCCTAAGGACCTCCACTCCAGCTTGCCTACATAAATGGAGGAGTAAACGCTTTTTATAGTACCTGGTGAAGTGGAACAATTAGTAAATGCCTTGAAAAGATAACTACCTAAGCTCTTGCGCCACACTTCGGGTCAATCCGCCTAGACGACTCCCTCCGTGGGAAAGCTGTTGGAACTGCTCCCAAGCAATGGCCAGAGCAAGGAAGTTGTTGTCAAGCAAGCCGTGCAGCAAGAAGGTCAGCATCCTTGAGACAGCCCTGTGCCCATTAGCTTCAACAAAGGTATGCTTGTGGACGTACTCATCGCCATAAATAGGCAGCTTCAGGTTGTAGTACCTAAAAAAGCAGGAATGATGAATGAGTGCACTCAGGCTTAAGGCTTAAGATCTATCTTGGGGAGTGAAAGAAATAGATGGCCCTACATGTAACAACGGTACTCACCGTGTAATTTCTAGGATACGTGCATCAATAGTCTTGGCCACATGTTCTGGGCGATGCCCCAGCATATGATGGAATTGCCTCCAGGAGTTTAAGTCGGCCCAAGCTGTTGTTGTGCAAGGTTATGAGCGAGACCTGTGAAAAGGTAAGAGACTGATCAATAACTAAGCGTATGCTAGAGCAAGCAAAAGCGAGGGGAAGCGGCACCTTTTCATGAATGTCCACAACGCCTGGCAGCAAATACAAGGCTGAAGTATGGCAATGGGTGGACCACACTTTTCCTAGTGCTGAATTCGCTAGAATGCTTTCAACAATCGCTCTTTGACTTGCTCTTGATCGGTACCTGTGTATATGTTTTAAGCATTTGCATATGATAAAACAACCAGTTGCTTGGTGAATAGATACATGGTTCCGCATTGGCTCCTCCTCACTCTGGGCAGGCAGAGGCGGTGCACACAGTTAAGCATGTCGTCAAATAATGTTTTGAACAAGTAAACCTTGCCCCTGCCATACGACTGGGCGGTGGGCAGTAAAACACAGACACAACAAACATAATTAAATGCGGGGGAAGGGTTCCTGGAACCCATGCCACATAAGACGTACCTGCTTGGCTGGCACATCACTCCTTCAAGGTACTCGGCCACCTTACGGGCCATAGCATCTTTGGTGTCATCACAAGCAGGGCAAGGGCGGTTAGCAGCTCCAGACACGTACAAGCAAAGCAGTTCCCTCTTCTCCAGCATGTCAGCAATGACGGTCAGCAATCGCGCCATTTGAGGCGCTCCAATAGAATCGCGCATCACCTATCATTACAAGTAACAACAAGAAATTAAATCGTGTACATGGGGTATTACTGACCTGTCAGCCACTGCTAATTAGTACCGTACTGCGCTTTTAGTATTGCGAGGCCTACTTTTTGCGAGGTGCCAAAATAATTAGAATAATTAATTTGCGAGCATTAAGCTTTTGCGAGGTCCCTGAAAAGTTGAGGAAATTTGCGAACTTTGCGAATTTGGGGATTTCTTGTGCTCTCCTCTCTGTATCTATTTAGTGCTGGTTTACATCAAAGTCTGAGACGAGTTATAAGGCTCCTTACTTCAGCCTGAGGAGTTACTCTTGCATTTCCTCCCACCCCTCCTCCTCCCCTTCGTCCTCCTCCGTGGTGGTCTCTGAAATCTCCAGGGTTTCAAGGCCCCTGCCCCTGCCCCTGCCCCTGCCCCTGCGACCCTGCAGGTGCATCCTAACCCACACTGCCTGCTTCTTCAGCTTCTGGGCTTCTGCTACTGCTGCTTTTGCTGTGAAGTGCAGATGCAAGCGCACCTGGTGCTCCCCCCCACTCCACCTGAGTTGCAGCATTAAAAAGTCTAAGTATTGCGAGGTCTGAAAAAACTTTATTTATTTTCGGCTTGACTTATTGCGAGGGTCCGTGATAATTATTTAATTACTCGCAAAACAACCAAGCGCAGTACGGTAAGCAAAAGAACGAACCTGACCCCAGATGCCCATTTCTTCCAAAGGCTTTAAAATCAACCCCATGGCTGTGTGCATGTGTTTGCCATGTCACGAAGACGCCGAATGTGTGCAAAAAAGGCAAGCTGGTCATATGTGTTGGCTTTCACCTGCATAAGCGTTGAAGTGCATGAGGGTAGGGTACCAAACATCTTTTGATCAGCCTTTACCAAAGCCTTAATAGGCTTTGTTTACCTTTGAAGGCCTGTTGCACAGAGTGCCGTACATGGGGTGCAAAGATCTACCCTTGAAGTTGACCGCCGTACCATCAGAGGATAGCTCTAAGGCAGCCATGTAAGCAGTTGGATTTAAGGTGCAAAGGGCAAGCTCTTCTCGATGCCATACAAATGTCTGCCATGCCTCTTCACAAGGTGCGTCCTGACTTGATTGAGACGCTTCCAAATACTCCCCTTTTAAAATAAACCCAGCACCACGTGCGATGCAGCTGGACTGCTCAATACGCCATGCACCTGTAAAGGAAGAAGGCAATTTGTGGTTTGATGCCCAGATGATGCAAGTGATATATAATGAGAAAGATACATACCGGTATCAACGTAAAAGACAGGGATCTTTGTTGGCTGGGGCTGGATGTCCAGGTATGTCACATGCCATTTTGAAGCATCAGGCGCAAAATTGCGCAGGTGCTCTCTAGCCTCCTTTCCAGTCTTAAAATCAACCTGCACGCAATAGTTTTGCAGTGTCCCAAGTATGCTTGCATAAAAATGCATGTTGATTAAGTGCCCCCACCTACCTCCTGTAACCACGGACGTGCTTGTTCTTAAGCAAGTTTAGGAGGTTCGTAACAGCAACGTCACTCAGCTTTTTATCAACAACAAATTGGGGAATGTGCATGTGAGCGAGTTCAGCAGAACCAAAGTCAGACTCATTGTAGCTGCTTGAACTGCTAGCATCATCATCACTAGTAGCAGGTGTGCCCAGATTTTCACCAGCGGTATAATCAGTGTTGCTGTTGTCGTGGCATATTGGTTCTATAACAAAGAATGCTTGCATGTCCCACACAGTCAGGTTGAAAACATGGGGTATCAATTCAGGTTTCACTTACTGCCTGCTGGCTGGATGCACGTACCGGAACGTCCTGCACTTCCGCTGTAGGAAATAAAGGGACATTTCCACAGACGCCTCTCCATTGGTTAATGTGCTGCGTAAAAGTGCCTTTGTTCTTTAATGTTAGGCTACATGTCTGACACACGTATGAGGTAGGTGGCATGCAAGCAAGCTATGTCAAGAAAAAGCAAAAAATAAATGAATGCTAAACATATTGTATTATATAAATTATTATACACTATTATTTGTTTAGGAAATGGGAACCAATAAAAAGAGCAAGGCGGCAGAGGTAACGGATAGTAACCCTTCTGCCCCTTCTGCCAAGCAAGCCAAAGGTCTCGAGGCTGGCCTAGTGGCGAAAAAAACAGAAGGCATAAAAAAGCAGCAGCCCCAGTGAGTGAGTTGCCTCGCCATACTCCTTCACCACAAGTATCCGAGGAAGAGTCGGAGTACCAGCCATCCGACCGCGAGGATGACAAGCCGGCACCTCAGCAGCGTCACAGCAAGCTGGACCTGCCAGTTGTGGGAGCACCCCAGGGACGTCCTGATGAAGACCGCTCCAGGGAGCGGGCCATGCTCCAGTCCCTGTACAGACTCGCCAAGGATAACAAGGAGGAATTGGCCAACTTTAAAGTGAGTTGTTGCACTGAGATAAGCTAAAGCTCCTTATCAGCTCTTTTGACCAGCGTAAAAAGGAATGATCAACTTTGACCAGACAACCTCACAATTGGCATGCACACGTACATATAGTTTATTACGCACATTGTCTTGCACTTTCCAATCGTAGAAAGCGTCACAATTTGACAACTAGCCACTACTTTGACCACGTATGCGTACATATGCATTCTTACCTCCACAGGTGTCCGCGCAATGTCGCACACTGACCATGCACAGCAAGGCACCTGCAGTGCATGCAGTAGCATCAGGATCACCGTATGCAGTTTCAAGCTTTCAGGTAACAACTGCACCAGTTTCTGCTGTCTATGTAGTCGCAACATGTTTGTGCACCAATGGCGTGTTGTTATCTGTATCAGGAGATGCTGAAGATTATACTGCTTAAGACCATCCGCAGCGCGGATCGTGCATCTGCCTGCATCTACGATGCTGATCACTTCTTTTTGCTCAGCCTTGTGAGGCAGCCTTTGGCAAACCCAGTGATGTGTGCAAGATACAAGCTGAAAGCTGTCCATGACCTCTTCACGTCAAACCCTGAATCCCTGGAAGAGGTATGTGAGTGCGTAAGCAGGCATAAAACAGTTCTGGGATATGAAGCTCAAGGAGAAGGTCACTGCTAGCAACCGGCTGCTGCAAGGAGGAAATCAGTTTTCTCACCTCCGATCTCAAGAGACGCTATCCAGTAACTTGGTAGGTCGAGTTTGGGAAACTTAGTTTGCAAAGGGGAGTGTTACAACACTACATCTTCCAATCAAAATGACCATTTCAATTCACCCCCCTTTTACAGAAGAGGAGCTTAGGAAAGATGAGGGACCTCCCATAGCTTCTTGTCATTCCCAAGAAGAACGCCACACCAGAAGTCCGAGCGCAGCACGCAAAGGACAAAGCTGACTATGATGAAGCTATGGCTCACATGGAGGTAGCCTGCTTGCTTTACTGCCAAGCATCATACACGTGGCTTATTTATTAATAACGCCACCCTGATCTCTTCTTGCTCAATCATCTACACAGGAGAGTGACCAATTTGCCTTCCTGAGGCTCAGCCCCACAAACGTGATCGACCAGCCATCCTTTTTTGCCGCGGCTGCAAAGGTGTTTTCGCCCTCAGCTTGCCATGAGCAACCATCAGCAGATGACCCTCCTGCTCTAAAAGCAGGCGCAACACCCACTTTTACAGTGATGCAGCTCTCATTCCGCGTGTCCAAGGTAGGTCTGTGGATGTTTCATTTCAACCATACTTGCATCTGCCATATCCTTCTAACTTGGCTGTACAAATCCTCTCAGGTTGAGAAGATGCTCCCTAGCACAAGGACAGCGGTGAGCGACGTAGAGCGATCCAAGCAGATCATGAAAGGTGAGTTACATTTGTGTTGGTTGACAAAAAGGACAAAAAGTACAAGTTTTTTCAATTCGCAAGATAATCCAAAACGCTCGGATGCTTGTGGCTAGCTGGGCTAATGCTGGGTGCAAGCTGACAGAAGGTCAATTAAACCTTGCACACCCTGATCTACACACCCTGATCTACACACCCTGATCTACACACCCCAGTGCTTTGCCGCAGTGCGCTCAGCACGAGAGTTTATGAATTTGGAGTTGGACGAGACCGACATCCTTGGAATGGAGCAGGTAGCCTTCCAGCCCGCACGTAAGTTGTTAAGGCAGCAACGAATCGTCATGATGAATCCCTTTTCTTCTTCTACATACTTTTAAACAACATTTCCTTATTAATTTGCAGGCATTCAGCCTGACCAACCTGTCCTGCCCGCACGTAAGTTGTGAATGCAGAACTCAATTGCCATAATGCATCCCTTTTCTTCTACATATTTTAGTACAACATTTTCCTTATTGTTTTTCAGGCATTCAGCCTGCCCAACCCGTATGCCCACAAACAGATGTATAGAGTACCACGAGCTTGCTGAACCAGCGGTAAGACTGCCTTTTCTGAATGCTGTTTTCCTTGAATGATGACATCTTTTACCAACCAGGGTCTGTACATTTTTTGCTGCATAGTCTCCATACACTGGTGAATGGACTGAGGACACGGTTCACATCATCCCAAGAACGAAGACGTTCCTCATGCCCCACACCAGTTTCTGCTTTAGTGTTGTAGAGTTCTATTCCATTTGCATCGTGAGATGGCGGTGGAATTATTTACAGTTGTGAGGACCAAGGAAATAAAAAGATGAAAAAACAGAAGAGAAACACAGATATAAAGCAAGAGCGATAAAGTGATATCACTTTGCTGCTCTACAAGAACTGGAGTGCAAGTGTTACACACTGAACTCTGCAGTTTTGGCGGATCTTGTCCCGGGAAAATGATACATCTGCCTGGATAGGTGACATGTCCCTGGAACTCCTCGCTCAACTGCTACAGGTCAGATTGCGCCAGAGGCATTTGGTAATATGTTGTCATAGGTTGGCAATGGGGGCATTTCAAGGGCACGTAGTGCAACTGTAAATTTTAACTGTACATCACTGTATGAAACACAGTAACACTTTGCCTTAATCTTTTTGGCGAAGCCCCAGTCATGGGGCGCAGCCCCTAGGTTTGGTGTCTTCCCACCAAAGTTCCCACCAGGGCGCGCAGGCCCGCCCAGCGCACCCCCCGCCCCCAAAACTTGCAAGGCACCTTAGACTGACCAACCAGGCAGCCCTGCGGTGTCAGGGGATGGGGAGGGGCGGTGGAGGTGCTGCTGGGCGCACCGTGAAAACGAAATTATTCACAACAGTGTGCGCAGGCCCGCCCAGCGCACCCCCCGCCCCCAAAACTTACAAGGCACCTTAGACTGACCAACCAGGCAGCCCTGCGGTGTCAGAAGATGGGGAGGGGCGGTGGAGGTGCTGCTGGGCGCACCGTGAAAACGAAAATTATTCACAACAGTGTGCGCAGGCCCGCCCATCGCACCACCCGCCCCCAAAACTTGCACAATGACCCAGACTTACAAATCAGGCAGCCCTGCGGTGCCAGGGGGAGGGGAGGGGCAGGGGGTGGTGCTGCTGGGCGCACTCTCAAACGAGTTTTGTAAAAATTGAGACTCAGGGCCTGGCCTGAGCCACGCAGCCAACGTCCAGGTCTGATACTCAGCATGCAGGCCAAGCAAAACTTTTTGTCGGGGCATACAAGCTTTGGTGACCAGGGGTGCAGTGAGCAGTGCTGTGGAAAGAAGTGACTCAATGTTTGGTAGCTGGAGGAAGCTGCCCGGCGCTCAGCCCAGCCCATGCCCCCCGAACATCATCTGACCGCACAGGCGTGGACAGGAGACGTTTCTGAGTGTGCTGGCTGGGTCCGGGGCCAAGGTGAGGCGGGACGAGAAGTTCGCTGCTCCATGCAAGGACACGACTCATGTTCATTACTTCCAATTTCAATATTAAATTAATTACGTGTTTGAAATACCATGGGTGTGTTGCGGAAGCCGTGTCTGCTCTTCCTGGTGCGTTGGTGTGATTGTGGTGGTTGACCGAGACTGCTCTATGTGTGTACTATGTGCACCATGTGCACCTTCCTGGCATGTTGGTGCATGTTGGTGCAGGGTTTGCTCCTGCTCTCAGCACCTACAGCAAACGCAGCATGCAAAGTGTGTGGGGGGGATGGCCACAACGCGCGCACATGCCCGCAGAGAAACTCAGCTGTGCAGCCCATCCAACAGCAGCAGCAGCAACATAGGCGACAACATGTGTGTAGCATCTGTGGTGAGCCTGGCCACAACGCGCGCACGCACGCACAGCATGCAGCAGCAGCAACAGCAGCAGCAGCAGCAGCAGAGCGCACAGCAAGAGGGGAGTACTTGTGTGGGTACTGCCAGCAACCAGGGCACAACATCCTTACATGCCCCACCCGCATTGCTGATGAGACCGCTGCAAGGGAAACCCACGCACATCATGCAGCAGCAGCAACAGCAGCAGCAGCAGCAGCAGCAGCAGCAGCAAAGCTTACAGCAAGGGAACAGGTGTGTGGGTACTGCCAGCAACCAGGGCACAACATCCTTACATGCCCCACCCGCATTGCTGATGAGACAGCTGCAAGAGAAACCCACGCACAGCATGCAGCAGCAGCAACAGCAGCAGCAGCAGCAGAGCTAACAGCAAGGGAACAGGTGTGTGGGTACTGCCAGCAACCAGGGCACAACATCCGCACATGCCCCACCCACATTGCTGATGAGGGAGCTGCACGTGCAAGGGAAAGGAGGCGTGTTACGTGGATATATGTATCGCACGAAGCACATAAATGGCATCTGTCGGATTACCCTTTTTAGCAACGTTTCATTGGCATCGAAGTCTTGGAGTGGCCCACCGCGGAAAAATCGCGGAAGACCCTTAGGTCTTGGGTTTGAAACTTGGTAGTTGCAAAAAGGCAATTTTCCGACCCGGTAATTTTCGACAAGTTGGGATGCAAAGTGTTTGTTTAGTCAATCGCTATGGCACCTCTGGTGAGTTGATCCTCCACCTGGAACTCTAGCAGGGAGTCTAGTCCACTCCGAGGACGGAGTTGCCAAGGGGGGAGGAATATTATGTGGATATATGTATCGCACGAAGCACATAAATGGCATCTGTCGGATTACCCTTTTTAGCAACGTTTCAAAGCGGGGTGAACAGCAGGAGGAGGGGGGTGGGGAAGAGGTGGAGGAGGAGCAGGCTGCGGAGAGGGACGATGGCGAGCAGCGTGACGAGCAAGCGCCTATCAACTTGCGCACAGCACGCCTGAGGGGTGCGCTGACTGACATCACTCTGCCTGCACTGTTTGCGGAGTCCCCCGCGTGCGAGTGTGCCTCCTGCCACCGCACATTTCTTTGCTCAGCACGTTCTGGCTCCTCACCGCGCGAGGTACGAGTTGGGGAGGGGTGTCTGGTATGTGTCAAGTGAAAGGTACAAGGGACGCTTAAACGCTGGATTGTTGTGAATTGGCTGCTTGGCA
>Ga0307968_1004348_pt1 | contig 11564 bp, 12 predicted proteins | sample OrgLakmetagen650_FD_201834 | JGI IMG/M metagenome (GOLD analysis project Ga0307968, IMG submission 201834) | Saline water microbial communities from Organic Lake, Antarctica - #650 | ecosystem: Environmental > Aquatic > Non-marine Saline and Alkaline > Saline | place: Antarctica: Organic Lake... | reverse complement strand
CCCCCAATACCCACCACCCAGTGCCCCCACCCAGACAAAAAGGGTACCATTCTGCTCCTTTTGGAATTCTGCATCCATCTGCATACTCATCAATACCTGAAATTATAATGCCGCAGAGTTATGGGACAAAAACTGAGATACGGACGCCCATGCACACGTGACCTACCAGGCACCCATAACTGGCTTGCACAGTCCCACATTGCTTTTATTTCTTCAGAATTCCGCTGACTATCTCGTGCTGGCACAATCCTGTAAGTTTGGGGTTAATTGTTGCTTCATTGGCTTGACTCACCCTGCGGCCTGCACCGAGTGCGTGTGCCTCCGACTTTTGAAAATGTCCACAGACCCCCCCTTTTACCCAATTTACTCAAAAAGGGTGCCAATCGACTGGCCTTGAGCTGAGGAATCCAAATAAATAATTGTAATTTCGAGAAAATGCCCCAGTAAAATTCTGGAGGGGAAGCCCCAAAAAGTCGAAACCCCCCGTCCCCCCCCCCTCCCGACCTTCTCCGATTAAACTCATTTATATACCAATTGATAGCTCTCAATCTTAGGATTCCGATTATAAAATAAAAAATACAATTGATAGTTGACGTCCAAAAGTTACAAGAACTGGCGCCTCCTGGTTCAGGTCCAATTTTTCTTGGGTTTGTGAGAGCTTTCCATGGAACTCTAGGGATGAAGCTGAGAGTCAGGCCTGCTTCTGTGATCATGCAGGCCTTGCATCATGACGATTTCTACGTGTACTTTACACAGTATCTTGTGACTAAGTGGACATGCAAATGTGCGCCCTATGACACATCCACAAGACAAAGGTCACCTGCGAGACAGAAGCGCAGAATCACACGCATGCATTACATCCACCAAATGAGCCTATCCTCCTCCTCCTCCTTCTCCTCCTCATCTCTCCCTCCTTTTACCTCAAATTGCAGAGGTTTGTTGATACGCGATGCTTCTTAATCGCTGTCCTAAGACCCCCTTCCCCCCCGTCCGAACCCCATTCATGCTTTAATAGAGTGTCACTCCTACATTGGGAGTTCACCACTTTGTTATCATAATCAACTGAAGTTGTGTTGAGGTACAAGGGCACTGCTCTTCAAACAAACAAACGACCGACAGTGTGTCTGAACCCCAGCAGCATGTGCATCTCTCACTCCACACGAGCATCGGTGCGCAATGGCAGCAGCAGCAGCGTAATATTGTGCACACACACACACGCACACGCACATACACACACACACGCAAAATCACAAACTCTCCGTGCACGTGCTTCACCGCACATAAATATTACCTGGTGCTCATATGCGGCCATCGCAGCTGCTGCTGCAACGGCTGCAGGGTTTTCACTCCCTAGGAGCTGCTGCTGCTGCTGGCTCTCTCCACCAGCCCAGAAAATGCTGTGTGTGTGCATGGGGTGCATAGAAGGGTGTGATTATGAGTGTGTGTGTGTGTGTGTGTGTGTGAGCATGTGTGGTGCATGAATGCATGCATGCGTGCATGTCTGTGACTAGGGACGTTCTTTTAAAGAGTCAAACAGCACAAGCGCTCACACATACACTCACACTTGAATTAGAAGCAGCCACACGCTTTGTCACTTCCAAAGTAAGCAGTTATGGCACATACACACACACTTGCAATGAGCATGTGAGTGTCCTGCAGTATGCCTACAAAAGTGCTGACAAGAGGCGCACAAATCAACACGCACGCACACAAGCATATGTGCACGCACACAAGCACGCACAGACACCTACACACACGCCCGCACGCATATACGCATACAAGCATATATGCACGCACACACACATACACGCACACACACACCTGGCATCCTGTAGCTGAGAGTGGCCACACTCTTGGCACTCTTGCGTGCGCATACGGCCCGTGCAGTTTACACAGAACACAGGGGGGGTGAGCATGTCATCGTCTTCCTCCTCTTCCTCTTCCTCCTCCTGCTCCTCTCCTTCACCCTCCTCATAGTCCTGCTCCTGTGTGCGTTTGAGTGCGAGTTTTTGTGTGTGTATGTATGTATGTGTGTGCGTGTGTGCGTGTGTCTGTGTATTTAACAGGAAGGGCAAGACAAATGTTAGAGCAACCTAACCATCAAGCTCTGCCATTCCAGCATTGTCCATCCTAATTGTCCTTAACACTGGCTTAGCGCACACAGAACACTTGCACACAGCGGCAAGAGGCAAAATTGCTTCCCGGCTCAAGATTTGCAAGTCTGTGAGGTGCTTGCCCAGAAAGTAGGATTAGTGCAACAGTATGAAACATTTAAACACACACATTTCCCCACATTTTATGGCAGTATGATGAATTCCAACAAATGCGTCAAAGATGGCCACAACCGAACTCACGTATACAGAAGCACGCACACCCAAACTCAGACACACACACGCGTACACGCACACACACACACACGTTCACGCGCACACACACTCACACAAACACGCACACAGACACGTGCGCTAACACAGGTACTGAAAACAAGGGGGCAAGGCACACACAGTAAGGAACCCAAAGCCTCACCTCATAGTCCTCTGGTAAGCCCCCCTCTTCGTCCTGGCCATCAGCGCCATATGAGCTGGTGTCAGTGCCCAAGCCCACATCCACCTAGGCAACATGCAAGTGTTTAGAGTTGTGATAGCGTGTATGTATGCGTGTGTATATGGGTGTGTATGTGTGTGTTCGTGTGTGTGTGATGGTTAGGGCATACAAGCAAATGTCGATGCCCAAGCCTGCATTTACCTGGGCAACGTGCGCACATATATGTGTGTATGTGTATGTGTGTGTGTGTGTGTGTGTGCATACGGATGTGTACAGCTGTTTCAGTTGAGCAATGAAAAGTAGCAGCGACAAAACGAGGTAGCATTCCACCAAATACTTATAAGAGACGAGCCAAGGTGTCTATCAAGGGTTTAGCAACTGCCAAGGACGGTGCTCTTGACTGAAGCGATATTGCAAAATGAAGGAGCTGACATACCAGGGTGGATTACGAGGGCTGCCTAGGATTTTTGAAAGCCTTGTGCACACACACACACACTCACACACACATTCACACACACACCCCTGTGTGCACACATTCTCACCCTGTTTCTACCAGTATGAACATGCCCAGAGTACGGCCTCAAACACACACGCACACATACGCTCCCCCCCAACACACACACACCTCCATGCCTTCCAGCCTCCTCCCACGCCCGCCTTCACCCCCTAGCCCCCCAAACAGCTCCCCTTCCTCGCTGCTTGTTGTAGTGGTACCGTGCTGCGCGTCCCCTTCAATCCCTCCCCCTGAAATTGCTCCCCTCCCACTGTCACTGCCGTACTCTTGACCTGAGGGAGCGTGTTTTCCTATTTGTTTGTGTGTATGTGTGTGTGTGTGTAGGTATGTGTGTGTATGTGTGTATGTGTGTATGTATGTGTAAACATGTGCATGAGAACTTGCGTGTATATGTATATGTTTCGGGTTTTGAGTACCTGTACATGTTATTATGTGTGCATGCGTGCCTATTTACGCACTCACGTTCACTCTCCTCCTGCCCTGCTACCACAAACTTGCGCTTTGGCTGCAGCAGCACCCCTTCCTCGCTGCTGGTGTCTTGCTCCTGTGTGTGTGCGTGTGCGTGTGTGTGCGTGTGCGTGTGTGTGTCTGTGTGTGTGTGCGTGTACGTGCGTATGTGTGTTGTGTGTGTGTGCTGAGGGGGGTGCATAGCTTTTGCGTCCTTGATCACATTTTTAGGCCACAATCCACACATACGTATTGCCTCTACGTGTCGGCATGTCAGTGCTTTTGAAACTCTCCTGAGCTCGTTGGCCAGCCAAGTTTCCAGTCATGCCCACAATCAGCATTTACTCACGACACGTAAACAGCCTACGCACGGCAAAATAGTATTGACACATCGTACCAGGTGGTTGAAGCCAGGGGAGGGGGATGGAGAATTGACGCTGAGGCCCACAGCCCCTCTGGCCGCGGCGGTGGGGGGGTCCGAGGTGGGGTGTAACACCTGTGTGTGTGTGGTGTGTGTGTGTGTGTGTGTGTGTGTGTGTGTGTGTGTGTGTGTGTGTGTGTGTGCACACGTGTGTGTGTGCACGTATGTGTGTGCACGCGTGTACACAAGAAATTGCATAAATGTGCACGCGTTTATGTGTATGTGCGTGTGGTTGCATTATGCAAGCGTGTATACAATATAATGTGTCATTTTAAGTTGTGCTTCCCTTGAGGGGCAACATTCCCTACCTGCAATTACAAAATCAACACACATGCACGCGCATACGCCCATTCACGCACGCACGCACACACGCATAGACTCAGCGGACTCACGCTTTTCTGACTGGCATACTCTCTTCATCATACAGCGCACCTGCCAAAGCAGGCCCTCCTCTTCATACACCAGCTTATTTGTAGAAGGAACTAGCAGGGGCTGAGAAGTGCCATTTGCTTCGCTGTCACTGCTGCTTGCCCTTAAAAACATGTCTGGAGCCATAATGCGTTCCCTTGTGCGCAGCCCGCAAGCTGGGACGGCTCAACGGGCAGCGCAGACTGCGTGATCGTGTGGTTGTATGTGTGTATGTGCGTGTGAGCGTGTAAGTGTATGTGTGTGTATGTGTGTGTATGTGTGTGTGCGTGTAAGTGTACATGTGTGTGAGCGTGCAAGTGTATGTGTATATGTGTGCGCATGCGTTCATGAGTTCTTGGTGCTTGCTTGTGTCAGCGCTGTGTGTGGACATTTGCATGCACGCACGCATACATGCGAGCATAATTTCACGGGAATGTACGTCTGCCTTTGTATGTGCTCACATGTATGCGCATTTGCATGTGTTTACACAATGTATATATAAAAGTATATATGAGTGTGTGTATCTGTTGCTTTTATTGTGTGCACATACGTGCTCATGTGCATGTGCATGCATTTTCGTGTGTGGTTGTATGCACACATACAATGTAGGTATACGCACGTGTGTGTGTGTGTGTGTGTGTGTGTGTGTGTGTGTATGTGTGTGTATGTGTGTGTGTATATGTGTGTTTCTATTGCTTTTTTTGTGTGCACCTACGTGCTCGTGTGCATGTGCACGCATTTTCGTGTGTGTTTGTATGCACACGTACAATGTATACGCACATACGCACGTGTGTGTGTGTGTGTGTGTGTGTGTGTGTGTGTGTGTGTGTGTGTGCGTGCGTGTGTGTGTGTGTGTGTGTGTGTGTGTGTGTGTGTGTGTGTGTGTGTGTGTGTGCGTGCGTGTGTGTGTGTGTGTGTGTGTGTGTGTGTGTGTGTGTGAGCACGCTGCTCTTTGCATTTGCGCGTGCATGCACACAAGCAACCCACCTTTAGATGCCCATGTATAGCCCGGCCCTGTGTGTACGTGCAGGTGTGTAAGTGCAGGAGGGATTGCAGGGCCTTTGCTCACATGCGCCGATTGATCTTGTCTTAAACGTATTTCCAGCCTGGTATGGCAGCTTCTTTCTACTCTCCAACGGTCACCAAAAGCATTCTTTGCATGGCGCTAAGGCTCAAAACTAAATGGAAGTCATGTTCAGGGAACCACTCCTCCTCTTCCCCCCCTTTTTCATGTACACAACACAACAAGAAGACCACCTCCTTGTTGTGTCTCCCAGGAGCGTGACCACCGAACAGCTTCCTTTCCGAACATTCTACTGACTATTGAGCAATTTGCACTCCTGCAATTTGCATTACCAAGACCCATGTTCACTTTGCGTCTTGCTGCACGCCGTACCTCCTAACGCAAAGGCGCGCGTTCTTCAAGCTGCGACCTTTTGTACCTCTGCAATTTCTATAAAATTAATAAATAAACTTCTACTAACAATCGAATTTCGCTATGGATGATTGACGGGCGAAGAAAGTCACACACCCCGTCCGCCACGTCTGTGCAATGACAGATTACAATTGCTTAAAAATTAAAGATGGCGTTGAAGGCTTTCGAAATCGAGGCAACATGCCACCAATGTTATTAGGACTTCCCCAAGGCCTGTTTAGAACAAAAAGTCTACTTGCTTTCCTGGGACTGCTTTGCAAAGTCAATTCCGGCGTTGATGGATTTCATCAGATCGGGCATCATCAATTTCAGGCCCTCCTTCTCGTAGTCAGTCAGGTTCTCCAGGCCAAACACCTTCTCCACACCTGGGCATATATAGATAGTTGAGAGGAAACCGCTTTGACATCATGGGCTGATCGGTTCGGGAACTAACAAGGTTTGTGAAACTGAGTTCAAACAGTTTGAACCCTGTGGTTTCTTGGTGAAAGTACTGCATAGCCGCACGGGTGAAGACGAGCTCGAGCAGGGGCCTTCGAAATGGCACAAACCCTGAAGTAAATGGTGGCGCTGCGCTTGGGGAACCCTAGGTCGTGCAAGTCATCATCAGCAAGTCTCGTGTGAAGAGGCATGGCAGGTGTGTGCTAACTTCCACAGCTATAAAGACCTTATGGGTGATGCAAGATGTGGGTAGCTGCCCTGAAAGCCTAGTGGCCCGTGGTCAGGCCAGACTCTTCGGGGTCGCGGGTTCGAATCCGCCTGGTAGCGTGAGTACTTCGCTGTCCGACAGCAATGTCTCCGTTTCCTTAATCCATGCTTGTGGTGTTAATCACCCCTGCATAGTTTTTCTATTTCTTTATCTATTCAAGATGTGGGATGTCTGTTGGAACTTCCTGAAACCTGCCATTCTCAATCCCGTGCAGCGCTTGCACCGAGAACACGTCATCACAACAACAAGTGACCGGAATGCAATTGCGCTCTAGAGAAATTGTATTTAACTTCCTGCTCGTCGCGAAAATGCAACAACGTGACCCCGCTCGGGAACCAGGCTTGCATTCCGCGGCATCGCCAAATGCTTTGGGCAGGGTCCAGTGTCTTAAAATTTAGTCTTCTTTTTGTTTGTCTAGTTCTTATGTCCAGGAGCTCAAAAATGGTGCCTCTCTCCAACCAGGGCATTGTACGACAATCGGAAAGCACCATCCTTCTCAGCATGAGCTTCTCACTCGATTTGGCGAATAAAAGTTTTGGGAGAAAGCCAATCTTTTCTAAGCTATAAGACTCTCAATTTCTTTAGCAATCCATGAGCCCTAGACACTTTGTGTCCTAGGGTTCCAACAACACTGGTTGACATTATGGTCGACCTGGAACAGTTTGCGCAACAGCAGGACACTCACCCTCTGTGCTGAGCTTGACCTTGCTGGCAAAGTAGGGGGCCTCGGTAATGTTAGAGTCCACGTAGCAATACTCGTGGGTGGGGGTGCCTGCAGGTCCAAGCAACAAGGCGTGGCAACCAATTTAGTGTGCCAGTTATGTACGGGGTCGGCGAGAACCATTTACTCACCGAGCAAATAACCATATACCTATCCCCACGCCAAACATACCCTTTACAAACCATATAAATAGGGTTCTGGCCATCTCAAAAGTTGACCCCACCCTAATAAAGGGCAATTCCAGACATGCAACATGGCTCAAGCAGCACGTATGTGCAGGCACCACATTGATATAAAGTTATCCGGTCGCTTTCTTGAACAAGGAACACGCAGGACCGCGCCCATTGTCGTCTATGTTCAACACCATCAGCCAACAGACCCACCGTTCAAGCCGCGCAGGACAGAGTCGGCGAACAGGGCTGCTGCGTAGGCCATGGACAGCGTGGCTGAACCCTGCAGGAAACAGCGTACAAAACAAAGGAGACATTCAAAACGTGGACTGACACAAAATAAGCTTCGGTCACACACACACTCAGCCGGTGTTTCTTCTGGCCTGGGAGAAGCATTGCAACAGTGATGGCTGAGACCAGGCGTCCGTGCATTGTGTCGGCCCATTGCGCCACTGTAGCCACGTATGATTTGGCCCTGTTTGCTTCTTAGGAAACGTTAAAAAACTAAAAGCGTTCATAGAATCGTATCATAACACACACGCATCGTATTTAAATAAAGATTTAAAACCGCTTTCTGTCATGGGAGCCGCAAATGGCCACAAAGCCCAAACACCTGACTATTCACACATTACTCATTGCACTCACCCAATTCTTGTATTTTCCTTGTGTTTTTGTCTTTAACACTACCCCTTGCCATTTGTGGCAGGCACCAACTCAGAGCCTCTGTTTCCTGACACAGAACATCATTTTGCTGGTTCACGATTGGATTGGTCCCGTGAGGTCCCAAGCCCACAACCAAACCCACCTTGCCGGCCTTGGCTTGCACCACCTCCGTGCCTCCATCCTGGGTACGCTTGGTAAGGGCCTCCAGCTCCTCCTGGCTCAGAGATACCTTGGGGGTGGCCTGCATGCATAACATAGTGGAGAGACTGATGTGTGAACTGCACACACGCACACACGCACACAAACACGCACTTACTCGCACGCACACACATACTCACTCACGCACAAGCACACGCACCCCCCCTCCCCCCTACACACACACTCTCAACCCACCTGGGAGAACAGGGGCAGGATGGTGGCACCTGCGTGACCGCCAATGACAGGCACGTCCACGTTGGCCACGTCCAGGCCCTTGAGCTCAGCGTAGAAGGTCTTGGCACGCACCTGCTCAGTGGTGCGTGCATGTGTGTGTGTGCGCGTGTATATGTGTGTGTGTGTGTGTGTGTGTGTGTGTGTGTATGTGTGTGTGAGAGTGTGTGTGCGTATGCAAACGAAAAAGTGCGAGTGTATATGTGCACGACATGCAGTGGTTTAGGCCACAATCTCAACCTGTGTGAGTCACAACTCTGGCTGCACCGTTGGTTGGCATGAGTGTCTAAGAGCACGCGCAGGCATTCATTCCTACATAAAATGCAGCTTTTAAACACATGCAAGCTGCAAGTGTGAAAGGGAGCCATCATCGCAAGCAGTGCACACAAACGCGCAAGACACGAACGCTGCACTACGCACTAAAAGGGTATTGACGCCCGTGTCCTTGTGCTTGTCGTACACATCAAAAATGACAAACCGGCAGAGCACATAGCACAAGCACAACAGGCACGCCAGACGCAACTTGCGCAACACCACGTACCACGTCCAGGGTGGTGACACCCATGACCTTGCGCTTGTCGTACACGCCCATGGCCTTCAGGCACTCCGCAGCGATGGGGACGGTGGAGTTGACAGGGTTGGAGATGATGTTCAGGATCGCCTAAAGACACAGGGAGCCAACCAAACGAGGTGTTGTTTCGGTAAGCCTCTAGGCCTGAAATATGAAAGATCTCACGGAGAAGGCCGCAGTTCACCCGCCAAGCCTCCCCATTTCAGGTGGTTAGCATCTCCTCCCGAGAGCATCATGCCAGGTTTGTAGGTCAAGTGAGGGAGAGGAGACGTCCAATACCTTTAATGGGGGGAAGCTAGACGTCTGTATCCTGCTCAAGCTCCCCCAACAAGATGCAAAGGGGCATAGGCAAAGCACATGAACGAAGAGGGACATTTATTCCATCGGTTTGCCCAGGAAAACACCTTGGCAAAGAAGTGCGTGCCCATCTCCACATCCCTTCCTAACATGATCATTTGTGTTTGAAGCCTCCTGCTTACGGTATGCTACAAGTACACTCTTGACCTATGACATATCAGTGTAGCTAGTCCTGCAACACTGTGAAGAAAGGCATCACGCTAGACAGGCTGAAACTCCCAGCAGCAAAGGAAGACCTTTAGGAAAAGCGTGATGCCCTTCTTCACATGGAGGTGAGTGACATTGTGTAAGACCTTTGCATGGCAATGACCTCCACGAGAAGAAGGGCGTCACGACAGGCGTCTACTAGGCTGATACTTCCAGCAGCAAATGCCTTAAATACCCTGCAACCTCAGTGGTTGCAAGTGACCGGCAGATGACACCCCTACGACATGAAACAGAGGCATCCAGCAAGCTTCAACCAAGAGTGGCAAGTTTTCTTGGCTTGATTAAGCCTGCTTTGCGCCTGGCATTTCGGTGCCTCATAAGGCATAAAGTTGTCATTCAAGGCATGAAACTGTCACACTAGACAGGTGACGTCCAAGCGTGGGAAGCATTGGAGCCTGATACGCGCAATAAGCACTTAACCCTGGTGCGTGATACACTTGTGCGTGGCTCACTTGTGAGCGAAATACTTAGGCATAACACACTTACTCCTGGTGCGTGCCTTCCCACAGCCTCCACAAGGCCCTTAACGATGCCTGCGTTGATCTGCAAGCGAAACGAGGAAGTAGTACTTACTGGCCACAGCTGAGGGTGAGGACTGCACTGGGCACTCATAGTCAGATGAGTGTGGGGGAGCCTTTGTTACGGCTTGTCATTCTACGAGCAGAACAAGCTCAAATGAGAATATGGGTATGCTGCAGAAGCGGAGGAGTTCGTTACAGGAGCAAGCACGAACAAACCGAAGAGATGCCAGCAAGCAGATCACAGAAGGTGTACTAGTACCCGAGTATTAAGCTTTGGACACGCACACAGGAGGAACGAGCCTTGTGCTGTGCAAACAACAGAGGCCGACTGGATGACCCGTATGGCAAGTACATAGGCATGGTGAGTACCAGCACTTAGGCCAGAGGACTTATGTAAACACAATTGTTATGTACGTGTGTGTTGTGTGTGTGTGGTATCTGAATCACCTTGAACAGATCGTCGCGGGTCATTCCAGGCTTGCGAGGAACACCGGCTGGCACGATGACCAAGTCACAGCCACGTACGGCCTCAGCCAGCTTGTCCTGCTCGTAGCCCTGCAGGTGTGCAATGAGATGATGATGGAGCAACATTAGTACGTGTGTATGTGTGTGCGTGTGCGTGTGTGTGCGCGTGTGTCACTGTGTGTTACATCTGCACGCATGTGAGTAGATCGGTGCGTGCATGCAACTTTGCAGGTAATAAGGCACGCCTTTGAGACATGCTTAACACAGACTCTCTATCATAGGCACAGTATAAGAAACTGACAAACCTCACACGTACCTTGACCTGGGCCTTGGTGTTGCAGTGGCCCACATCAGCGGCCACACCTGAGAGTATTACATACACATGCTTGCACTGAGAAGTTTGGACATGTGCCACTTTTCAAACTAGCAATAGTGAATAGCAAAAGGCGATGCTAAAACAGGGTGACTATACTAACACATGCGCACACACACCTGGGGTTCCAGCGATATCGTACAGAGCTAGGTGTGAGACCTGGCTGTTCAACTTGAGCAGCAAAGACAGGGGCTGACCAATGCCGCCACCAGCTCCGAGCACAGCAACCTAAGAAAAGCAGGCATGCATTTGCGTGCGTAAGTGTTCAATACATGCCACAACCAGCTGACGCGCTGCATGCTTGCACACAATATTCATTGAACACTCACTTTAGCGGAGGCGTTCACATGCATGTGGCGTGTACAACAACGCACATGAACCCGCAAGTCAATTGATAGCATGCGAATTTTTGAGCAATACAAAAGGTTGTTGTTGCATGTGTTTTGCATGTTGTGTATGTGCGGTGTATGTGTGTGTGTATGTGTTGTGTGTGTGTTGTGTGTGTATGTGCGTGTGTGCGTGTGTGTGTGTGTGTGTGTGTGTGTGTGTGTGTGTGTGTGTGTGTGTGTACACGCACACGCAGTCGTAAGGATGGGCGCAGAGGCGTGCATG
>Ga0307968_1004345_pt1 | contig 11568 bp, 16 predicted proteins | sample OrgLakmetagen650_FD_201834 | JGI IMG/M metagenome (GOLD analysis project Ga0307968, IMG submission 201834) | Saline water microbial communities from Organic Lake, Antarctica - #650 | ecosystem: Environmental > Aquatic > Non-marine Saline and Alkaline > Saline | place: Antarctica: Organic Lake... | reverse complement strand
GTCCGTGCGTGCGTGCTCGCTTGTGTGTGTGTGTGTGTGTGTGTGTGTGTGTGTGTGTGTGTGTGTGTGTGTGTGTGTGTGTGTGTGGATGTGTGTTATGAGCGTAATTTTGTTTATACAATGTGTGTATGTGTGCATGTGTGTGTATGTGTGTGCGTATATGTGTGTATGAGCATATGTGCGTGCACGTATGTGTGTATGGGTGTGCTGTGTGTATGTGAGTGTGCGTGTATGTGAACGTATGTGTGCATGGCGTATGCGTGTGCATGCAAGTGTGTATGTGTGTGCGTGTATGTGTGCGTGCGCATGTGTGTGCACGTGCGTGTATGCGTACGTGTGCGTGTGTAATTGTGCGCACTCACCCTCCTCCCATTTCTTTCTAAGACAGGTAGAAGTTAAATAAATGTTATTTTCTAATACTTATCTGCCAACTTTTTAAGAGATCTTGAGCTGTACTGGACGCCAGCAATAAAAGGTCAACACGCACGCACACACACACACACACAGGCAAACACACATACACACACATATACACACACAACACACACACACACACACACACACACACACACACGCACACATAAACACACACACAACACACACACACACACACACACACACGCACACACACACACACACACTCACACTCACACACACACACACACACACACACACACACGTATTTATGTATTCATACGCATGAACGTTTTCCTTATCAAAGTCCTTGCACGTTCCCCACCTGTATAGGCTGTAAAGAGCATGGAGCTCGTGGCTGCAGTCTGCGCTGGCAACTTCGCCAAAGCCATTGCTTGCGCAGACCAGCTCATCGAAGGGTGGCCAGGATCCATAGGGGGGGCCAACATCCCTTTGGAGCGAGTCCACATGAACCGCGCGTACTGCAACTTCAAGCTGCAGCTGTACCGAAGAGCACTGAAGGTAGGGTATCATTGTAGGGATCCAAAGTAGGCGTATCTTCTTTGGTGGCTTCCAGCTACTGTAAGCCCTGTCTTGCTCTTATGTTCACGCGTGTTGAGTTGTGTCAGCGAGGACTATATTTGGCTGCAGGACGCTTACATACTGATGCGTGTTTTTTCGTGTCCGCATTCGCAACCGTGCAGGACTATGAACAAGCTATTCAACTTCAACCAAACAGCACAGAAGTCCTGTACCGAAAAGGCCAGGTTCTTGAAGCTATGAAGCGCCCAAAGGTATAGAGGTGGCAACTCGCTGAGCTTGATGAAATTGAAAGCCTGAGCTGATCTACCAGATCTGCATGCGTCAAGAAAAGGCCAGTAGTTACAGCGGTAACCTCGATACATTACAGATCACACATTCTCTCGCCCTCTCTCTCTCTCTCTCTCTCTCTCTCTCTCTCTCTCTCTCTCTCTCTCTCTCTCTCTCTCTCTCTCTTTCTTTCTCTCTCTCTTTCTTTCTCCTGAACAGAAACCAACAGCGGAGAATGGGATATGCGCAGAGCTGTTACATAGTGTAACCTTCTTGATCATTGAGTGATTACTTTGATCACCACATACTAAGAGCCACACACAATATACCTTATGCATCGCATTAACAATATGAACGGGCCAGGGCTATATCTATCTGAGGTGAATTACCGTTTTACTTCTACCTGTATGTATGCATTTCTTGCTGTGATCAAACATGTTTTTAAAGTTCCATTACCAACTCTCATCAGGAGCGGGTCCAGGCCCGTCTCTCTGTCTAGCCCCTATCTAGTGTAGCCCCTATCTAGTGTAGCCCCTATCCTAGTGTAGCCCCTATCTAGTGTAGCCCCTATCCTAGTGTAGCCCCTATCTAGTGTAGCCCCTATCTAGTGTAGCCCCTATCTAGTGTAGCCCCTATCCTAGTGTAGCCCCTATCCTAGTGTATCCCTGAGAATAGCCCTGTAGCCCTGAGAATCCTCGCCCCTGTCTCAGTGTAGCCCCTTTCTCAGTTATCCCCTCTCTCAGTGTAACCCTGTAGCCCTGAGATTCCTCGCCCCTCTCTCAGTCTAGCCCCTATCCTAGTGTAGCCCTAAGATTAGCCCTAAGAGTAGCCCTGATAATTATCGCCCCTCTCTCAATTTCGCCCCTCTCTCAGTGCAGCTCCTCTCTCAGTTTAGCCTTGTAGCCCTGAGAGTAGCCCTGAGAATCCGTGCCACTCTCTCAGTGACACCCTATTTTATCGTACTTGCCTTAAAAGTATAGCGGGATGTGATCTGGCCGTGCTCGTACGTACGAGTCCATTTCAGTAATCCAGTAAATTTCAGTAATCCAATCCAGCAATCCAGTAATTCAAATACTTGGCTGCACAGCAACATCGCGTCCATTCCCTGAATCCATGCTTGAACTGACATTCTCACTGCTTACGTAAGAATTGGCTTACTTATCTCACTTGGCTCGATTTTACGAGAGCAAGACACGCAATGTAGGTCAAACAAGGCACAATATGCGCATACATACATGTGCATACACACACGCAAACACACACACATGTGCATACACACACACACACACACACACGCAAACACACAATAAGCGCACACACATACACACACACACCCACACACACCAGGAAGCAGTAGAGGCATGGCAGGCCGCGCTGACATGTGCCACACCTGGCACAGACGTTCAGCTCATGCTCAATGTTAGTGCTGCCCTATCAAGATGCGGCTGCTGCCCCACAGCAACGATAGCAGCAGCTGCACCGACGACAGCTGCGTCTATTAGTGCTGCACCTACGACAGTCGCGTCAACAGGAGCTGCAGTGCAGAGAAGCAAACATGCAACAGCACCAGCAGACCCAGCTGCATCGGTAAGTGATGACAGCCACGTCAATAGGAGCTGCAGTGCAGCGATCCAAACACGCAACAGCACCAGCAGACCCAGCTGCATCGGTAAGTATAAACCAGCACAAAGAAGGGGAGCTCTGGTGCTTATGATTTTTGTGTCAAGGCAGTCAGGCACGCTCAAGCACATGCACTCACATGCACTCACATGCACTCACACGTGCACGCTTGCATGTAAACATGTAAGCATACACATTAGCACGTGCACAACATGCACACACACACATACACAAAGACAGTCATGAACACAAAGACTCACAAGAGCACAAGAGCACACGCAAAAACTTACGAATGTGCACATGAACAGGTTGAGGAGGTGGACTGTGTGGCAGCAGGCCATGCACGCGCAAGGAAGAGTGCAAGTCAGCAGAAGCTAGGCAAGTCTGTTGATGATCAAGCTGGTCAAGCAGGAAGACCGATTGAGCCAAACAACCCCCTTGCCATCCAGATTGCAGTGACACAGGTGTGCGTTTGTGTGTGAGTGGTGTCGGTGTGGGTTTATGGTTGTGGGTGTGGGTGGGTGAAGGTGTGGTGGGAGAAAGAGTGTGTGTATGTGGTTACAGGTGTGGGTGTAGGTGTTTGTGTGAGCGTGGGTCAGTGTGTGTGGTGTGTGTGGGGGGAAGTTGGGGGATGGTTGGAAGAGTGAGAGAGTGTGGCTGTACGTGCGTGTGTGTGTTGCTTTGTTTCATCTATAAATGTTTGTATAAGTGCGCATGTTGATGTGGGTGTGTAGGTGTTGGGATGGAAAAAGAAAACATGGCGGTGTGCAGTGGGCTGCTGCGCCTAGGCTCCTTGCATGCATTGTTTCGAGGAGTGTCAGACATATTCACACCATTTGTTTGTACTGAGTTGCTTACATCCCTCTGTGGTTGGTTTTGATAAAGACTGAAAGAAAGCCGCTTATGTGACCGCCTTATAGAGCCCTGTCTAATATGACCGCCTTATAGAGCCCTGTCTAATATGACCGCCTTAAAGAGCCCTGTCTATCATGACCGCCTTAAAGAGCCCTGTCTAATATGACCGCCTTATAGAGCCCTGCCTCCGCCGAGCAACTGCCGTTGGCTTTCCGCGCCTTCGTTTATAAATCCCACTACGTGCTGTAGGCCTGGTTGTTTGTGCAGAGCCCTGTCTCCGGCGGATAACTGTTGTTGGCTTTTCTGTGCCTTCGTTTATAAATCCCACTGCTTGCTGTCGGCCTAGTTGTTTGTGCAGAGCCGCTGTGAAATAGTGCCACATTGTTGTAACACAAATCCAATATTACCTACTAGTAAATAAATGATAGCCGCATAACAAATGCAATTGAGCTTGCGTCTCTGCATAGTTTTACATGTTGCAGATCAACCCCAGCAGTAGAGCAGCCGGGTGAGTAATGATATTGTTGCAGTGCAGCCCCAACCGCCACAGAGCGGCCTTTAACTTTCCGTGCCTCACAGATCCTATTTGCAGACCAATGGTAGGCGTGTTCACAAAGCAGAACCCCCGTCAGCTACCGTGCTGTGTGTTGATGTGCGGAATGACCCTGGGTGTGCGGTTTAGGTAGAGCAGTGATCAGCGCGTCTCTATCATGCAAGTGCCTCATGCATGACACTCCTTCCTGAGCTGTGCTGCAAACCCAGACACACAAACACTCTAACAACCCATACACTCTGGACAATAAACCAAGGAGTTTTATGGCAGTTCAACCTTGTGTTTGGCGTCTCACTGCGTTTCAATTGCAGACCGACATAGGCGTGTAGCCGAGGTAGAGCAGCCGTCAAAGCCGTTTCGCTTCTCCCTGCAGATCAATGCCGGGTGTGTGGCTGAGGCAGAGCAGCTGCTAGATCAAGTACTGGAGGGTAGCCTCAAAAATCTCAGCTGTTTTCGCTTCTCCCTGCAGATCAATGCCGGGCGTGTGGCTGAGGCAGAGCAGCTGCTAGATCAAGTACTGGAGGGTAGCCCCAAAGATCTTGGTGCTCTTGTGGCTAGGGGAACTGCCAGGGCCTTGCGGAAAGAGCTTGCAGGCAAGGGCTAAGCTTCCCTGTTGTTTAGTGTGTGTGTGGGTATGCGTGTGTGTGAGTGTGTAAGGGTGTCGGTGTTTGCAAGTTGCGCCACTTTCTAAAGGCATAATGCAGCTTGTTGATGATACCAAGTGAGGGATCATGCTCAAAAATGATTGGCAATTGAACACATGCAGCTACACACACACAAATACATGCACACACACATATATGACAAAGCAGATGCAATGGTTGCAATGGCGAAGGGCTTATTACCAAGTACATACAGACAAAGTCTTGTACTGAAAGATGTAATGACAGACATGTATGCATCTACAGAAGAGACAGTGGATGGCACTATATATGCATCTACAAAGGGACTCATAAATACTCATAAACACATGAATACACGTGACCCCATGACCCAATGAAAAAGATACGCATGTACTTGCGCATCCATGTGACACCCTTATAACACGCTAACTAACACATGAGCAATTATGCTTTCATGCAACACACACACACACACAGGTGCAATCAAAGACTTCAGTGCTGCCATTGAGGTAGAGCCCCGTTATGCAGACACGTGGAAACGGAGGGGGCAGGTGCGTGAAATGCTCTTGATGTATTTGTTACAGCGGTGGACATCAACAGGGCGAAACATCAAACTACTTAACTATGATGTATGCATGACAGCAATGAGCATCAACAGGGCAAAGCATGAAACCATTGTATTGATGATGGTTTTTATGCATGACAGCGATGGGCATCAACAGGGCAAAGCATGAAACCATTGTACTGATGACGGTTTTTATGCATGACAGCGATAAGCATCAACAGGGCGAAGCATGAAACCATTGTAGTGATAATGTATGCATGACAGCGATGAGCATCAACAGGGCAAGGCATCAAACCACTTATCATTACCACTCAATTGTGCTGCGGTTGGTTACTACACGATGTAACAAGGTTATTCATACATTTCCTATATGAAGTTTACAGCCCTCAAAGGCGTTCCCAGCATCAATCTGGCCTCATCACTTCACCACCTGGTAATTCGCATTGTAACAGACACCTGGAAGCAAAGGGCGAACAAGGGAAAGTGCTGACTTGCATGCTTACATCAGGAGCCGTCTTACACACACACACACACACACACACACACAAACACACACACACACACACGCACACACACATGAATACACACACACATGAATACGCACACACACATGAATACACACACACACTCAGGCCCGCAGCGCGCTAGGCGAAACCGATGCGGCTTTGGCTGATTTGCAAAAAGCAGCAGACCTGATGCCTTTATGGGGCAAGGGACAGGTACGGAATGTTTAGGTTTGCACTCAAATGGACATACAGTGTATGCAAATTAGAACTTTCAGCAGAGACTTGCCCATTTATATTCAGCAGGGAGATATCCAGATGTACTGTCATATACAGTGTGTGTATATGGTTTTGCCAACTCTGATACCTTGTAATGGTATTATGTGACCAATATTGTGAGTGGTGTTACTGCCTGCACTATTTTCGTGTGTACCCTTGCAATCACAAACAAGTGTGATCGATAGGCCAGTCTGCAGGACTCGGAGTATACATGCGCCAAGTACATGCAAGTATCTGTGAATGTACAGACACTGAATCTGTGTGGTAGGATGCAGCAGAATGTGAGCTGCAGAATGTGTGTGTGTGTGTATGTTTGTGTGTGTGTGGCCTAATCCTTGCGGCAAGGAGCAATGCAGTGGCACAGACAGTAGGAAAAAGCGGCTGTGAAGGCAGGAACAAACGCTCCTTGCCTACACAGGGAGAAAAAGCTGCGCAGGCAGTGAAAACCACTTCCCACATGACTCAAGGAAAAGGAGCCGCTGTAGGGAAAGATATTTCTTTGGTATCAGGTTTCTTAGACTCCGATACAGCAAAGAACACAACCTCAATTCATCAACCACTCAACCAGCACTGCACCACCCCACGTTGCCTGCTGCGCACGAAAATGCAGACCAGCTTGTCTAACTTGTTAACGTGCCGTAGTCACAACGATTACAATTGAGGGTGACCTTCATCCAGCTTATTTGGCCGGTCGGCTGCTGTCTGACCTCTGCCGGCCACAAATAGGTCCATAAGCCCGGGAAAAGTACCTACGTACTTCTGACAGCGGCGCAGGTGTTCAGCTACCTTGAGGATCCTGAAGAGATTTTCAGCAGCTAGCCGTTCTAGAACGCCCTGGAGGATGCAGCTGAGAGTTTCGCTGCTGTGTCCTACCGATGCCAGGGTGTCTCAAGTAGATTGATGGGAGGGTGAGGCTGAGAACTTTGCTGCTGTGTCCTACCGGTGCCAGGGTGTCTCAAGTAGATTGATGGGAGGGTGAGGCTGAGAACTTTGCTGCTGTGTCCTACCGGTGCCAGGGTGTCTCAAGTAGATTGATGCGAGGGTGAGGCTGAGAACTTTGCTGCCGTGTCCTGCCAATGCCAGGGTGTCTCAAGTAGATTGATGGGAGGCTGAGGCTGAGAATTCTGCTGCCGTGTCCTGCCAATGCCAGGGTGTTTCAAGTAGATTGATGGGAGGGTGAGGCTGAGAACTTTGCTGCTGTGTCCTACCGGTGCCAGGGTGTCTCAAGTAGATTGATGGGAGGGTGAGGCTGAGAACTTTGCTGCCGTGTCCTACCGGTGCCAGGGTGTCTCAAGTAGATTGATGGGAGGGTGAGGCTGAGAACTTTGCTGCCGTGTCCTACCGGTGCCAGGGTGTCTCAAGTAGATTGATGGGAGGGTGAGGCTGAGAATTCTGCTGCCGTGTCCTGCCAATGCCAGGGTGTCTCAAGTAGATTGATGGGAGGGTGAGGCTGAGAACTTTGCTGCCGTGTCCTGCCAATGCCAGGGTGTCTCAAGTAGATTGATGGGAGGGTGGGGCTGAGAATTTTGCTGCTGTGTCCTACCGAAGCCAGGGTGTGATTAGGTACAAGGAAAATAAACGACTGTGTTATTTCTTTTGGGCTGCATAACCTGCGCGTGAAACCAGACTTATACACTCTTGCATGCACACGTACCAACAAGCACGCACATACACACTTACACACGAATCCACACACGCAAACGTACACACACGCACACACAAACACACACACACACACGCTTAGGAAATCCAAGAATCCTGTGCAGAGTGCCTGGTAGAGAAAAGCCTGGTGCATCAAAAGTGCCGTGATTATAGGAGTGCATGTGTGGACCTTAGCGCTGCTGTCAAGTTAGCCCCTAAGAACTGTCAAGCATGGAACATGCTTGGACTGTGCAGGTGAGTGTGTGTATGTGTCTTGTTTGTGTTCTTGGACTAAGCAAGTGTGTGTGTGTGTGTTTTGCTTCTGTGCTCCGACAGTGCAGGTGTGTGTCTGTATTTTATATCTGCGCCGAGCATTCGACTTGGGAAACATGTGTAGGTTATACCCCTCTTTGTGTGTTGTGTATGTGAATGTTGATATGCACGTGTGTTTGTGTGCACATGCGTGCGTGCATGTGCGCGTGTGTTTGTGTGCGCGTGCGTGCGTGCGTGCATGTGTGTATTGTGTATGCATGCGTGTACGCTTTAGTGCTTTTGCACATGCATGCATGCATGTGTAAATGTGCGCGTGATTGCTTCTTGTGCAGCACAAGCCAGGGCCCTCAAGGGTAGGGCATGCACGGGTTTATGTGTTTGTAACTCTGAGGTTATGCAAGCATGCTTGTGTACACATGCAGACTGTGGTGTGCTTGTTTCTGTCGCGTTGTTGCAGCACAAGCCAAGGCAACATTGGGCAAGGTGTGCACGCGTACCAAAAGGCAGTGGCACTGGACCCTGGCTATAAAGAAGCTTGGTTCAACATGGGACAGGTGGGGCATGTTTGAGGTGGTGTTTTAAAATGGTCACACGTGCGTTGTATACCTAAGTAATGTTGCATCACTAAGATTCATGAAAGCTCAAGGCCACCCATTGAAGTCTCTCCAGGTATTATAGTATGTGATCCTTTCTCTAAAGTACTTCTATATGCTATAACGATTTGCACATGCAACTCACAAAACACGCACATCCATACAGTATGTGATCCTTTCTCTAAAGTACTTGTATATGCTATAACGATTTGCACGTGCAACTTACAAAACGCGCACATCCATACAGTATGTGATCCTTTCTCTAAAGTACTTGTATATGCTATGACAATTTGCACGTGCAACTCACAAAACGCGCACATCCATACAGTATGTGATCCTTTCTCTAAAATACTTCTATATGCTATAACGATTTGCTCATGCAACTCACAAAACACGCACATCCATACAGGCTCTTAAGGAATCAGGTCAGGTAGAGGGAGCGGAGCATGCCCTGACCAAGTTGTTTTCTTTGGATCCAACAGGTGACGTGTGTCTATGGCTGGGTCTGTAGTTGTGTTTGTATGTCTGTGTCTGTGTTATTGTCCATCTTTGTTGTTGCATCTGTGCCTGTGTATCCGTGTCTGTGTTGTGATCCGTGCGCCTACCTGTACACGCGTGCTAGGTATGTTGGAGTGTGAGTGCGGGTGGGTTGTATATACAAAAGATTTCACAGTACAGGATGAAGGCGTCATATTTTGGGGATGTATGTGTGTATGTGCACGTATGCGCACATGCTTGCGGGTGTGAATGTGTGTGTACATCTGTAGAAGTGTGCCTGTATATCTGCAACTCACATAATCCCTGATGCCTCGGCTGCATCTAGTATCTTCTCCAACATCCGTACGTCTCATTTCTTACTGCTAGCTCTGTCATGTACCTACTCTTTTAAGACGCATCTGTCATGACACCCCTTTGTCCACTCTGTTGTCCTGCACTCTGTCGTTAAAACGTTTATATTGTGTCATGCACCTACTCTTTTAAGACGCATCTGTCATGACACCTCTGATGTCCACTCTGTTGTCCTGCACTCTCGTTAAAACGTTTACATTGTTCACTCTGTTGTCGTGCACTCTGTTGTCATGAAACTTCTATTGTCCACTCTGTTGTCATGCACGTGCTGGAGCCTGAAACTGTATCCTCCCTCCTATAGGTCTAACTTGCTCTTGTTACTTATTAGACTCAATTGAATAAAGGGCACATTCACGCACAAAGGAAATCAATAGGAAAAACGTGCAGGCTGTGAAAACTAGACACCGTGTGATGGCACACAATAAAAAATGAGTTGGGTTGGCCAGAACCATATATATACAATGTATGTACGGCATTTTTTGCAGGGAATACACATTAAAAATATGGGCAAATACGGTGTATATATACGACTCTAAAAAGGAGGCAACCGCGTAGCTTAGGAAGCAATTCAACCTGTGCGCTGTGTACGCAGGATCTCCTATGCTCGTTTGCATTTCATTCATCTTCGCGCAAATGCAGCTGCTCTTGATCTAACAAAACTTGTTGGACAAGCACCCGTGCTCTACACCCGCTGGCCTTCTCACTTCTCACGCTCAGCGCAGCGTGCATTTCGGCAAAAGTAAAGCAGCCGCTGTTCCTGACCCAACAGAGTGTGCTAGGCAAGCATCCGCACAGACTACAGCTGCAGGTTCTCCCAGGCTCCACGCAGCTATTTTACAATTGCAGGCAACAGCGTGAAATTAAAAGGCAATGCATTTACATACTTGCAGGCCCTCCCTCCATCAGTGCGATGCGCATTTTGGCGCAAATGTGGCAGCAGCAAGGGAGGCACAAGAAAGCCATTGCACTGGTGGACAAGGCGCTTGGCTTCAAAAAAGAAGATCTGGTGCGTTCCTTGCTGTTTGTGTGTGCACACAGACTACAAGGAATTGTGGCGCTTGGACGAAGCAAACACAACAAAGGAGGCTAGGTTTTGCTGGGACAGTTTCTGTGTTTGCACTGTGCAAGGTATGGTGACGTTTGAAGACTGCACATACAACACAACGTAGAGCTGGTGTGTCTTGTAATATCTACATGTTTGCTGTGTAAATGATGTGAACACGAACTGGAATAGTTCTGTATTTGAGAAAGTGCTTAAATAAGGTAATGTGAGTGTTTTTGTTGCAGGCGTGAATGCGTGCATCTGTGTGTGTATGTGTGTGTTTGTTTGCGTGCATGCATGGGTGGGTGCGTGTGTGTGTGCGTGCGTGCGTGCTTGCTTGCATGTGTGCAGGCTTGTGTGTGTGAGCGTGTGGTTATGCTAACTTGCGTGCGTGCAAGCATGCGTGCAGCAGAATTGCTCCGTGCATTATCAAGGAAAAGGAGCCACTTTGGCAATTTCCACCACAAAGTTTCTCCACCATCAGCAATAACGCGATTGGAGAGCTTGACACACTTTCAAAAGATGGCTGATTGCATTAATGTGCTGGACTTGGAGCTCCTTTTGCATGCCAGCTGATTTTTGCATGGAAATCTTGGTGTGCACATTAAGAATTATGCGATGTTTTGCAGCGGCTGTGGGCCCTTGTCAGGATAGATGTTTATAAACGTACACACAGGGCACAGACAGATTGGGAATGTGCATAACAAGCGTACGTGCATTTGTTTGAAAGCAGCCATACATAGGGATTTAGCTCATTGACCAAGCCGTTTCTGCCGTCTTGTGCTTTTGGGAATCTTGTTGAACGCAAGCTATAGTACTAATTTGGTATGCTTTTAAAAAAGCACAGAGAGAGAGAGAGAGAGAGAGAGAGAGAGAGAGAGAGAGAGAGAGAGAGAGAGAGAGAGAGAGAGAGAGAGAGAGAGAGAGAGAGAGAGAGAGAGAGAGAGG
>Ga0307968_1004344_pt1 | contig 11568 bp, 10 predicted proteins | sample OrgLakmetagen650_FD_201834 | JGI IMG/M metagenome (GOLD analysis project Ga0307968, IMG submission 201834) | Saline water microbial communities from Organic Lake, Antarctica - #650 | ecosystem: Environmental > Aquatic > Non-marine Saline and Alkaline > Saline | place: Antarctica: Organic Lake... | reverse complement strand
ATTTAAACATCATTGCGTTCTGCATGCAACAAGCAACGGCCTCGCATGCAACTGCACACCTTTCCTGGATTTAAACATCATTGCGTTCTGCATGCAGCAAGCAACGGCCTCGCATGCAACTGCGCACCTTTCCTGGATTTAAACATCAGTGCGTTCTGCACGCACCTCCTGTACTCCCTATTTTTGAGTAATTAGCCTGGGTAAGTAGTAGCTTACTAAAGTGACGGAACAATCAACTTTCCTCATTTCACACAGGACTGAGCACCTTTCCATAGCTTCATCACACCTGGAAAATTTTAACGCCACCCCACGGCACGACCGGCAATCCGTCCTTGGTGACCTGCGTGCAGGAGAGCAGGAGAAGCATGCAAAACGTGATGATGTAGGAGTATGAACGCAATGATGTAGGAGTGAGAATAGGGTTGGCCAGAATCATACATTTATAGGTATATACGGTGTATATACGGTATTTTTAGCAGGGACATCACCATACATACGGTCATATGCGGTGTGTATATACGGTTCTGACCAACCCTAGGTGAGAACGCAATGATGTAAAAAGGAGTGAGAACGCAATGATGTAGGAGTGAGAACGCAATGATGTAGGAGTGACCTGCGTGAATCAGGAGAAGCAAAAGCCTGCATCACCTCAAGAATGACCGAGCATGCATGAGGGGAACGCAAGTTGTAGCGTGAGAAGTGCACGAGGAGCGTGCATACACAATTACATAAACTAGTGCTTGCACTAGTTTGAGCCCTGCAGAACCACGGGAAGTGAGGACGGGAAGGACGGGAAGGACGGGAAGAAGAGGGTGATTAGTATTTGATGCCCAACACATGTGGCTGCCGTTTACCCCCTTTGTAAACCCTTAGTATTTGAACAATACAAGAGTACAAAGCACGAGGCAGCTGGGGTGGTGCTGTTATGTGCCTGTGATGAGCGAGGAGGGAGTCATGGGCCTGCGACAAAGCAACAGGACAAAGCACAAGATAGTTGGAAGCGATGTGTCATGTGCCTGTTACCTAATGTAAGGTGTTACGTGGATATATGTATAGCGCACGCATTACAGAAATGGCATCTGTCGAATTACCCATTTCAGCAACGTTTCAAGTTGGGCGTGTATGGAGGTTTGCTGTGGGTCTGAGGCCCACAGAATCGTTTAGCTCTCCACCACCATTTGCAGCGGTGTAAGCAAGGGTTCTTCATGAGATGCAACGGCTGATGTGACAGGCTGTTTGTGTGCAAGCCCACAGAGGGTTGTTGTCAGTGGTTATGACGTAAGGACCGGAAAGGCCGGCAAGGAGGAGTGCTGAGCGCTCCACCTCTGGTGCAGCCTCTGTCTAGCGTTTAGGTAGATAGGATTCTGGAGTCTGAGGTCAAATCAAGGTCACAACTCCTCGGTGAGAACAGAGGCTCCAAGGTCGCCCAACCCACGTTTTTCTATAACTGGCAGGATGATGCTTGTGCTTGAACACGCAGGGCAGCCCCTGTGTTTAAGCAATTCTAATCAAGCACCTTACGTGCCTTCCCTAGCATGTGGACCTCCGATGCATTATCTTGTGAGTCACCTTTGATTCCAGCTGTGCATGTTCATATCCATCCCAGCTGTGCATGTTCAAATCCATTAACGTGTGCTGCACAGCGTGTCTACCCAGGCCAAGTCCTTCTTGCGAGCAACCATATCTATAATCCTCACACCCCTTACCTCGAACTCCTCCACAGGCTCCAAGCCCTCTGCTCTCTGAGGAGGAGCCTCTGGCCCTCCCTCCGCCCCCTCATGCTCCTGCCCCTGCTGCTGCCTTCCATCGGGCCCCCCCCAATCTGGAGTACCACCTGCTGCTGCGCTGGATGCGGCTGTGACGGAGGGATGCCTGAAGAAAGGGGCAGGCCTGGGACGCAAAGAGCTGCTGGTGGATGCTGGTCCCTTCTTTAAGCGGCTGTAGGTGGGGCGAAAGAGGTGCTGCTGGCCTCGCGTGGGAGCCTTCAGTGCCCCAGCGCCCCCTTTACTGCTCCCTCCAAAAGTACTTGCCAGCAGAGGCGGTGCTAGCATGCTGGTCTGGTGGGCATCACGGTATTCTGTGGAACATCATGCAGGAGGAGGGAAGACTAGGAGGGCACCTGAGTATTCCATTTCATTTGGAAGGTAGAACTATTTTTTGTCTCTTACATATCTTGTCTCTTAAACTGTGAAAAGTAGAATAATGTAATTTGGCAAGGGAAATCAAGGAATGCTGAACAAGAGTCAGCTTGCCTCTAAAGTGCAGTCCTATGAGGCCTTTGTGAGCAACGTGCTTAAGGTGTGCAGGTATTGGGATGCACACATCGTGCAGAGGCACGCGTGTCACAAACGAGCATGCCGTCACAAGTCATGTCATACAAACGTTCCTCCTCTTTTCGAACGTGCTCTGTGCTACGCTCCACGTGTGTGCTCTTGCACTCCAGGTGGACCTGGCCAAAGCCACACACCTTAAAGCAAAGCTGCAGACGGAGTTGCAGGAGCTTGATGACCTGGAGGACAACCTCAGAGTGCTGCAGCAGGTTGGTGCGCGTGCATTTCTGTGTCATCACCTTTTATCTGATGACCCGCAAACGTCTTTAATCACACATGTAGCCGCACACACACATACACACGCACACACGCATACACACACACGCACACACACACACACGCACACACACACGCACACACACACACACACACACACACACACGCACACACACACACACACACGCACGCACACACACGCAAGCACACACACACCCACACCCACCCACCCACACAAACACACACACGCACGCACAACGCACGCGCAACGCACGCACACATACTCACACACCCCACGCATGCATGCATGCACACACATACACACACGCACACACGCATACTCGCAAGCAGACAGGGCAAAAGGACATCAAGACGCAAGTGGATGTTGGCTCAGAAGTGATGTGCATGGCCCACGTCCCTGACGCCTCACGTGTCTTCCTTTCCATAGGTGGGTTCCTTGAATCTTGCGCGCACGTGCAACTGCAGTCCTAGTTGCGCAACTAAAGAAAATGTTGCTCGTTTTTGTCTCCATTTAGGTTTGCCGTGCAGTTTGCTGAGTATTCACAAGCGTCGCTCTGCCAGTGCACGAGAGGTTTTTGCTGTAACGCACATGCTGAATGTACTTGCATCTGGCAGCTGCGTGCATGGGTGTCGTTCCTTGGCATGTTTTGTTCATGCCAAGGCAACTTCATGGTCAATAATGCACATTTTCAAGGGTCAGCGCATGGTAAAGTCAATCCTGCGCAGAATTTGTCTATGGGGGAAGACGCAGACCGCACAACGGCTCTAGAAGGAGACTTAACGCATGCCTCTGCTGAGATGGCCGCATACAAATATTTCTGGATCCAAACGTGCCGATTTACCACACCTTGTTTAGTTGAGCAGGCCTGGGCTTCCATCTGAAAATCACTTTCGTGAGGCTTTACGAGTAGGGTGGCCAACCACATGTATATATACACAGTGTACATACGGTATTTTTAGCAGGGGAATTATCAAACATACGCTCATATACGGTGTGTATGTACGGTCCTGCCAACCCTAATTACAAGTCATCGGAGTGCGCAAATTTATTTGTATCCTTATATGTCGCCCACATTCCGTGCTCACTTGATTGAACAGGCCTGGGCTTCCACCTCGAAGCCACTTTAAGCGAGGCCCCACGCATCATTGGAGTACGCAAGGCATCCCTCAAATCGAAAATCAATACTGCTTTGGACCAGGTGTGTTTGTGCGTGTGTGTGATTATGTGTGTGTGCGTGTGTGTATGTGTGTGTGTGTGTGTGTGTGAGTGAGTGTGTGTGTGACTATGCACGCATAACCGATGCGTTGCAACAAGATTGTAGCTAAGACAGTCCTAGCACCTAATGCGCAGAAACGCTCTGGATAAGGTGCGGGTAGGCAGGCAAAAACAGACACACATGTCACATGTCACATGTCACGTGTGTGACACATGACACATGCGTGACACTTGTACAGAGAACACTGGAGAACTAACTTTGCTTTTGTAGCGTAGCCGCTACAGCTGCCTTTTGTTTCCTCTGTCTGCATGCTCACACAAGGAAAAGAATAAGGGAAAAGCTATGTAGGTAAATAAAAGCACGTTTTTACGGCATACATTCTGTTGCAAAAGTCTTCATTTGAGCACGGCATGGAAGCATTTTCGTACCAAGCCATTCAACCATCCCCCATCTGACTTTCCACCCCCAGCTCATGCTTTTGTCATCGTTTCTTCTCACATTGTATGAAAACAACCCTTATCCATGCTCTCTGTGTTTTACCACCAGCGGTATCATAGTTCCTTAATCGGTGCTCTAACTAAAAGTAATTTGATTATTCATTACTTATCTTGCCGATCGACCAATGCCATCCTCACGTCAAAACACACCGTCGCAGAGTGCACGCATCCGCGCGCACATCAAGCTAGTGGAGCAGGCCCTTGGGGAGCTCCTCAGCATCACACCCACCTAGCTGTGAGAGAGAGCAAATGTGTAGGGTTGGTTGAAACCGTATATATACGGTCAAATATACGGTTTTCATACAGGGATTTCATCGAATATACGGCGTATATATACGGTTTCGGCCAACCCTACAAATGTGTCATATGTAGGGTTGGCCAGAAGTGTGTATATACACCGTATACGACCGTATATTCGGTGATTTCCCTGCCGAAAATACCGTATATACACCGTATATATATGGTTCTGGCCAACCTGAATCATGTGGGTAAGCTACATGGAGAACCTGGCCTAGCTGGCACGTGCCGAGTGGGTGGTGCGCAGAAAAGGAAAAATTGCTTTGCTGGTAGTGACGGCACAGCCAGCTTGAGTAAGGGAGGGGGTTACGTAGTTGCCCGCTCCAGGCAACCCCCTCCCGCACAAACATACGAAAGGAAAAATAGTGTGGGTCAGGGAGGTTGTGTGCCGTGGCACCCAGACCTACACCTTGACTGTTGTTGTTTAGGTTGTACTGCAGTGCATATCTTGTTTTAATGAGTGTCACGGTACGTGAGGGTTGCCTGGTGCGGGCACCTACGTAGCCCCCTACCTTAATCGTGCTGGCTGTGTTATCACTACCAGCGGAGTCTTTTCTTTTCTTTTCTTGAGCTTCACGGTACAGTAGATGCGTGTCTGAGGTGCATATCTTGTTTTAGTGGGTGTCACAGTACGGTAGATGCGTGTCTGAGGTGCATATCTTGTTTTAATGAGTATCACAGTACGGTAGATGCGTGTTCGATGGAGTGTTCATTCAGTCTTCGTGTCAGGTTTCTAACTGGACCTTTTAAAAAAAAGAAAAAACTACGCAGGCAGTGAAGACCACTCCCCACATTAACTAAGGAGAAGGAGCCACTTTTGTACCGAGTACCGTAAGCTCCTCCACCGCAGTTTTTGTGTCAGGTTCCTAATTGTATGGACCCTTAGCTTAGCTCTGCAGTTTCTGGTGCTCTTGCTTGTTTGAGGCTGGAACTCCTGTCTCTTGTGACTTCTTTTCTCCTTCTGGTACTCTGTTGGACTTCTCTGACTGGGCCTTTTTTGTCTGCCGGTAAAGAAATTTTACGGTACTCGGTACCTTGGAGAGAGGAGCGCCAGCTGCGTCTTAGTTGGAGGGGAGGTTACAAGGCAAGTGAGATGCGCGTGCCTGCGTTTGGTCTTTCAAAAGGTGCCGCTCTTCATGCTTGGGGTTCGGTAGTCGGGATCCTCCTCAGACTGAGGCAGGCACGGTGGGAGCGGTGTAATGCTGAGATAGTGCAAGCAGTGTTTGCTTAGTAGACCTTTCTATAGGCTTGCACTGAGTGACTGTGTGGTGGAGAGCATGGCAGGTTCAGTGCTGTAGGGCTGGAAATGAGACTCGGTAGTTTTTGTGGATGGCAGTGGCCGAGATGGGTGGTCTTCCCTGGTAGACCCTTAGCTTAGCTCTGCAGTGTCTGTGCCTCTTGCTTGTTTGAGACTGGTAGTACTCCAGTCTTTTTGTGACTTCTTTCCTCCTTCTGGTACTCTGTTGGACCTCTCTGACTGGGCCTTTTTTGTCTGCTGGTAAAGGAGTTTTACGGTACTCGGTACCAAAGTGGCTTACTTTTTCCTTAGTTAATGTGGGGAGTGGTTTTCACTGCCTGCATAGTTTTTCTTATGGTAATCCAGATTAAGGTCTGCCAGAGGTTTGTCTGTATGGTCTTTGTAAAAATAGAACCCATTACTCCAACGAAGATCACGTGGAGCTTGACTTCTCTATATCCCTGTCTATGTAGGTTGGAAATAAGCACGCTGTGCTGTGCTTTAAGTTTTGCTTTCTGAAATTGAGGTTCAGACATAGTGTCTTCACAGAATTCAAACTCAATCAATAACCTCCCACTGGTTTGGATTCAGTTTCTTGTCTATAGCAAGCTGCCGAAAGTCTGAGTTGCGAGGAAAGGTACAGATTTGAGTAACGTGTGAAGAACGAACATATAAGGAGCTTAAACTTGAAGCTAATTTGGAGGCTGACCAGCACACAAGTTACCAGCAGGTATATCATTTTACATGATTGACACAGATTGACATGCATGTAAATTTTGTGGGAGACAATAATTATAATTCTTTATTACTTTTCACTGAAACATTGTACCGTCTCTGACATTGGCCAACAGAGAACAGCTGGGGCACAGCAACCCAAACAAGCACCCCGTCATTACTTTAGTCAGTTCACTAAAAAGTTACTTAGCATGCTATTGTCCCGTTCCTTGTCCAACATTGTAATCAGTATCCCCTTATTCGCTGCTCCATGATCCGCTTAGAGGCAGCAAGCTCCGTGCGCAATCGCTTGTTATCTTCGGCAGCCTGCAGTCGTTTGTGAAATCATTTGAAGGAAAAAGGAAGAAAAGGGCCCTGCGCCTACCCGCAAGGTATCCTGAAATGTCTGACAGGATGAACATTGGGATGAACAAGCCTCCTTAAAACAAGCTGAGTACGAAAAAAGAAGAATTACAATTGTTTTACTATACCAGACGTGCCCATTCCAGCACTATAATCAACTCTCATCAGGAGACGGTTTCAGGTCAAGCCTGCAACCCTTTTGATCCCCATTGATTTTTCCTTTCCTTTTTGCGGTGGAGGAGTTTTACGGTACCTGGCACCAACGTGGCTCCTTTTCCTTAATTAATGGAGCGAGTGATTTTCACTGCCTGCATAGTTTTATTCTTTTTCTATTATACACACTATTCTTTTAACCTTATCGTGCTCAGTATGTCGTCAATTGTCGTACACACACACACCCCCACCTGCTTGTGCATGGCAGATAACTCCTCCACTTGGCTGTGAGGTGTGTGTGCTGGCATGAAGCTGCGGGTGGGTGAGTGAAAGGGCTTGCTGCTGTGCACACCATTTTGAGGATGTTCAGAGAGGAACGCTTGGTGATGGTGGTGGTGGTGTTGCTGCTGATGACCCGCTCTGCTGCTCTCTTCTTGCCTGTAAGACCCATGCCTTGTAGCTGGGGGGGTGGGACTGCATACGTTTGTGTGTGTGTGTGTGCGTGTGTGTGGTGTGTGAGTGTGTATGTTTGTGAGTGTGTGTGAGCGTGTGTATTTGTGTGTGTGTGTGTGTGAATTATGATTCCTTCCTTTTCCCCTCGTTTTCCTTTTGCCACCTGCCAATTGTTTGGCTAGCTTAATGGTTCCTACAGTGGAGAGGACAGATTGCTTCCTACAGTGGAGAGGACAGATTGCTTCCTACAGTGGAGAGGACAGGTTGCGGCACTGATGCAGTACTTCCCGCTCCTGTACTTTCTTCCCGTCAACACATCCCCCTACCTGCAAGTCAGAGCGGGCTCTGTGGGAAAGAGCAACAGGCTGCAATTCTGTTATAAACCCCCTTGCACATGACCCATCAACCTCTATCTAGAGTCATCTAGACCAGGCTTTGTGACGCAGTAATAAAGGCTGCGTCAAAACGTCGGCCTTCCTTGCTTGCAAACAACATTGGTTATGGTTACAAATGGGGAGTGACCTTCAGCCAGGTTGTTTGCAAATAAATAGGGTTGGCCAGGACCATATATATACGGTGTATATACGGTACTTCTGGCAGGGAAATCGCCAAATATATGGTCATATACGGTGTATATATACGGTTCTGGCCAACCCTACAAATGACTCATCAACCTCTGCCTGTCATCTAGAGCAGGCTTAGTGAGAAGTAGGTTTGGCCAGGAGGCCCTATGCGCTCGCTGTATATGACCGTATGTATGGTGATTTCCTTGCTTAAATTACCGTATATGCACCGTATATACCTATAAATGTATGGTTTTGGCCAACCCTAGCGAGAAGGCAATTAAGGCTGCATCACAAACAGATGGCCTCACTTCCTTGCACATCAATTCGCCCCTACCTGCCATTCATAAGAGCTGGTTTTGTGGGGGAGGATGGACTGCTGCTGCCCTCCGGCATTTGCGCCATGCGGGACAACAAGCTTCTCACTTCTGCATCCTCCTGCGCAGGCAGGTGAATACATGTGTTAGTTTTAAATTTATTGGCCAGGTGGCTTTGATTTCATCACAAAGAGTTGAGTTGATTTCATCACAAAGAGTTGAGTTCATCACGAAGAGTTGAGTTCATCACGAAGAGTTAAATTCATCACGAAGAGTTGATTTCATCACAAAGAGTTGATTTCATCACACAGAGTTGATTTCATCACAAAGAGTTGATTTCATCACAAAGAGTTGAGTTCATCACACAGAGTTGATTTCATCACAAAGAGTTGATTTCATCACAAAGAGTTGAGTTCATCACAAAGAATTAAATTCATCACAAAGAGTTGAGTTCATCACAAAGAGTTGAGTTCATCACAGAGAGTTGATTTCATCACAGAGAGTTGATTTCATCACACAGAGTTGATTTCATCACAAAGAGTTGAGTTCATCACAAAGAGTTGATTTCATCACAGAGAGTTGATTTCATCACACAGAGTTAATTTCATCACAAAGAGTAGATTTCATCACAAAGAGTTGATTTCATCACAAAGAGTTGATTTCATCACAAAGAGTTGAGACCAGCACATAAAGAGGGGGTCTTAGCCAGTGCAAAGTTGTAGATAAGTTTTGAATTAAAAACTGGTCACAGTCAGTGCACAGATAAAGCTAAGGTATAAAGACAGACTGGGTGCTGCAACAACAATTATCACAATTTTTACGTGTTACATACGCAGCCTAGCAGTCGCACGTTTTGATTGATGGCTTACTCTGTAATTGTAACTGTAAAGGCAGACTTGAGTTGAGTCTAAGGATGTTTGGGACAGTGGGGTAGGTGTAAGGTAACGACGAATGAAGATGAAGATGAAAGAAAGAGTTTAAAGGAAGCCACTGATTTCATCAGCAATTCCTTGTATGCTCTCTTGAAGCAGAGTAATCTCAAACATCTGATTCATAAATTAAGGACCTGTTCGCCTACACAAGCATCTGTGCGCAGCTGGCAGAGGGCGGGAGTGAAATCATGCTTTTGCCCTTGAATATCCTACATTATACATTATGCTTGCTTCCGTTCTTACACACAGGTTCTTACACATAGGTTCTTACACACATATACCTGTGCATAGTTGGAAGGGATCCTGAGCCCCCTGCCACCATTCCCAGCAGCGTCCTTGACCACCCCCAGCAAGAGCTCCATCTCTTCCTGCAAAGGAATATAACGTGATGTGTGTGTGTGTGTGTGTGTGTGTGTGTGTGTGTGTGTGTGTGTGTGTGTGTGTGTGTGTGTGTGGGTGTGTGTGTGTGTGTGCGCGTGCGGGCGCGTGTGCGTGCCACAGGTTTCATGCTCAGGTTCCTTGCTTGCTTCAAGGCAGCAGTGTCCAAACAATTTCATTTGACCAGCCTTGTTTGCACCTGTTCCTTGCATTTTCATTGATTGATTTATTTGTTGGGACCTATAAATTGGGCAGCCATGCCAGGCTGGAGGCCTTTGTAATCCAAACTAAACTAAACTTGCATTATCATTTGCAAAACCTACCCTCGACTTTAGCTCGGACCGCATCCATTTCTCACACGATTTGCGCAGCCCCCGCTCTGCTTTGTACTTGCGCTTCAAGTCCCCCACCTGCGCCGCCAGCTGCTCCTGCAAATCGACGCAACCACAACTCTAGTAAGTAAAGTTGGCCATAACCGTATATCTGCACCGTATATGACCGTATGTATGGTAATTTTTCTGCTAAAAATACCGTATGTACACCGTATATACTTATAAATGTATGGTTCTGGCCAACCCTACTAGTAAGCATTGCATGACACGCTTATCACAATTGTGTGTGCTCCAGGTCTGTCACCGGCTCCTGCGCAGACATACAATCACACACACACACACACACACACACACACACACAGAACTCATATCTGGAGAGTGCGACACGTTGATGCGCAAGCATATCTAGGGTTGGCCAGAATTATATACATACGGTGCATATACGGTACATGTGGCAAGGAAATCACCAAATACACGGTCATATACGGTGTGTATATACGGTTCTGGCCAACCCTAAGCATATCGCATGGGGTTGTGCCGCAGGACCAAAGCCTGCACTGCCTGGCGTCCCAAACGAGCACCTCACCATTATGATGCACTGTGTGGAGGTTTGGCTAGAACCGTACATACACAACGTATACACACCGTATGTGACTGTGTACCGTATGCGTACACACCGTACATACACACTGTATGTGACTGTGTACCGTATACACACCGTATACACACCGTATGTGTACATACTGTACATACACACCGTATGTGACTGTGTACCGTATGTGTACTTCGTATACAAACCGTACGTGTACACACCGTACATACACACCATATGTGACTGTGTACCGTATACACACTGTATGTGTACACACCGTATGTGTACACACCGTACATACACACCGTATGTGACTGTGTACCGTATACACACCGTACGTGTACACACCGTACATACACATTGTATGTGACTGTGTACCGTATGTGTACATCGTATACACACCGTATATGTACACACCGTACATACACACCGTATGTGACTGTGTACCGTATGTATGGGAGCTTTCTTGCTAAATGTACCGTCTGTACACCGTATGTACGTACAAATGTAAGGTTCTGACCAACCCTAAGTGCTTGACATCCTTCCAATAATATGTTTGCATCCCCCCCACCTTACTTCCTGTCATCCCTCTCCTATAATTTCTGTCTGCCTTTCTCCACCTGGAAATCTGTCAAGCGCTCCGCCCCTCCACCCCCATAGCCCCAACTGAGTGCTTGACATCCTTCCAATATTATGTTTGCACCCCCTCCACCTCACTTCCTGTCATCCCGCTCCTATAATTTGTCTGCCTTTCTCCACCTGGAAATCTGTCAAGCGCTCTGCCCCTCCACCCCCATAGCCCCAACTGAATGCTTGACATCCTTCCAATATTATGCTTGCACCCCCACATGAGGTAATTTCTTTTTGGACGACACGTATACTTTTTGGGGTGGACACCCCTGAGGGACCCCCCCCCAACCCCCCCTTCCAGTGCCCCCGCCCAAACAAAAAGGGTA
>Ga0307968_1004343_pt1 | contig 11569 bp, 19 predicted proteins | sample OrgLakmetagen650_FD_201834 | JGI IMG/M metagenome (GOLD analysis project Ga0307968, IMG submission 201834) | Saline water microbial communities from Organic Lake, Antarctica - #650 | ecosystem: Environmental > Aquatic > Non-marine Saline and Alkaline > Saline | place: Antarctica: Organic Lake... | reverse complement strand
AGGAGAGACCTGCGTGTGTTGTGTGTGTTGTATGCGTGTGCTGTGTGTGCTGTGTGTGTTGTGTGTGTTGTGTGTGCTGGCAGGGCTCGAGGGAAGAGAGGACCTGCCTGTGTTATGTGTGTGTTGTGTGTGTTGTGTTTGTTGTGTGTGTGTTGTGTGTGCTGGGAGGGCTTGAAAGAGGGGAGAATCTGCGTGTGTGTGTTGTGTGTGTTGTGTTTGCTGTGTGTGTTGTGTGTGTTGTGTGTGCTGGGAGGGCTCGAGGGAGGAGAGGACGTGCGTGTGGTGTGGGGATTGTTGAGTTTGAGTTTAAGGGAGGGGAGGGACTGCGCGCTTGAGTAGGGAGGGGTGTATGGATGTTGAGCTTGAGAAAGAGAGGAGAGGACCTGCGTGGGGTGCGAGGATGTTAATTTTAGGTTAGGGAGGGGAGGACCTGCATGTGATCTTGAGCTTAAATTAAGGACCTGTGGTTGCGCATGTGTGTGTGTGCGTGTGTTTGTGTGTGTGTGTGTGTTTGTGTGTGTATGTGCATGTGTGTGTGTGTGTGTGTGTTTGTGTATGTGCATGTGTGTGTGTGTGAATGCACGTGCTTACTCATGAGTGTGCGCAATATGAATGCTGATGACACGTGACATGTTCGCTTCTGTGTGTGCATGCCAGGTGCGTGTATGTGTGTGTGCGTGTGTGTGTGTGTGCGTGTGTGTAGATGCGTGCATGTGTGTATGTGCATGTGTGTGTTTGTGTGTGTGTACATATATGTATGTGTGTGTATGTGTGTGTGTGTGTGTGTGTTTGTGTGTGTGTACACATGGCACACAATGCAAGGGTGGCTCAAGAGCGAATGACCATTCCTACTTGCGTACAAATGTCACACACACGCACCGCATGCACGCACGCATGCACACACGCACCCCCATACACACCCATACTCACACGAACACACACGCACACACACATGTACACACATACACATAAACACACACACACATGCTGACGTACTGGGAGCGAGGCGGCCAGCAAGCTTGTCAGCTGCTGTCCAGATCTTGGCCGCCTCAACCGCACCATCACCCACAGCACACACATTCACACACACACATACACACACACGCTCTCACACTGACGTACCGGGAGCAAGGAGGCCAGCAGGCTTGTCAGCTGCTGTCCAGACCTTGGCCGCCTCGAATGCACCATCACCCACAGCACACACATTCACACACGCACACACACACATACACACACACACGCTCTCACGCTGACATACCGGGAGCGAGGCGGTCAGAAAGCTTGTCAGCTGCTGTCCAGATCTTGGCCGCCTCAACCGCACCATCACCCACAGCACACACATTCACACACGCACACACACACACGCTCTCACGCTGGCATACCGGGAGCGAGGCGGTCAGCAGGCTTGTCAGCTGCCGTCCAGATCTTGGCCGCCTCAACCGCACCATCACCCACAGCACCTGGCTCAACACGTGTGCCTCAGGGCTTGATCTGAGTGTGAGGTGGGGCACATGAGGACCTGATCTGACCAGATCGCGCTGGAGGGGGGCGTGCTCTGACATGACTGCTTGATCTGAGTGGGAGGGTGGTGTGGTTTTGAGATGGATCGTGGGGGCAGAGGAGGGGGCGGCGGCGTTGGTGGAGGTGGTGCTATTGCCGATGGGCACGAAGGAGAAAGACTGCGTGCAGTAGTCATCGGTGCTGCTGAGTGGCAGAGGCGACGAGCTGCCTCCAGCCCTGCTCACGCCGCTGTGCTGATGGTGTGATGTGGGGGGCGGTAGGGAGGTGTTTCTGTGAGGCACGTGCTCTGTAGACTCTGCTGCTTTTGGCGTCTCCACCAGCATGCCAAGGCCATTGCTTCTGCCTTTGGCCCTGCTGTCGCTGCTGCTGCGGCTGCTGTTGCTGCTGCCCCCGGTGCTGTTGCTCTCCCTGCTGCTGCTGCTGCTCCCGGTGCTGCTGCTACCCCTGTTGCTGCTGCTGCTGCTCCCGGTGCTGCTGCTATTTCTGCTGCTGCTGCTGCTGCTGTTTCTGCCATGAAGCGCATCGCCGCTTGCACTGCTTGCACACTCACCCCCCACACCCACACTTGGAGTCAAACCCCTCCCCACCACACCCACACCTGCGCTTGCACCCTCGCCATTCACACCCACACCCACACCTGCGCTTGCGCCCTTTCCACGCACACCCACACCCACACCTGCGCTTGCACCCTTTCCACGCACACCCACACCCACACCTACGCTTGCACCCTTTCCACGCACACCCACACCCACACCCACACGTGCACTCTCCCCACTAGGTGCGATTCGTGCTAAGCCCCCGTGCAGTTTGAGCAGGAGGCTGTCAAGCAGCATGTCAATTTGCGTGGGGTGCATCTGCACGCTGCAGCGGTGCACCCACTCCAAGGCCAGCAGCAAGCCCTGTGTGCGAGGACGGGAGAAAAGAGCACACGGGATCAGTGTGTGTGTGTGCGTTTTGAGTGTGCGTGGGTGCATCTGCACATTGCAGCGGTGCACCCATTTCAAGGCCAGCAGCACACCCCAAATTAGGGCAAGAGAAAAGAGCACATGGGATTAGTGTGTGTGTGTGTGCGTTTGGAGTGTTCATGTGGTTCCATCTGCACGCTGCAGCGGTGCACCCACTCCAAGGCCCAAGGCACACCCTGTGTGTGAGAATGCAGCTGGTCGGCAATGTGTGTGTGTGTGTGTGTGTGTGTGTTTGTGTGTGTGCGAGTGTATGTGAGTGTGAGTACGTCCACATATTCTGACTCAGCAGCACACCCCAAATTAGGGCAAGAGAAAATAGCACATGGGTTGAGTGTGTGTGTGTGTGTGCGTTCACACCCCAAAGCCCCAAAACATCAAATAGCATTTCAAGTGCAGGCTCGGTTTGTTCTAGTTAAAGGGAGCGGCTGAAAGATGGCACCGAATCAAAAGCAGACCAGGATGCCTCTAGAGTCAAAATATGTGGACGTACTCACACTCACATACACTCGCACACACACACACACGCTTAGACTAACAAAATAAAAAACAAACACTCACACGCGTACAAGCACGCACACACACACAAAGTCGCACGCACACGCTCAAACAAACACACACATGCACACACACACACCTGGCTAGTCATGTTTGGTGCAGCCGCCACAGTGGCTGCCCCAAGGCGTTGCAGCAAGGGCTGAGGGAGGGTGGTGGCCCAACCGAATAGCAGGCGGGGCAGAGCCCAGTGTAGCTGGGCCAGTGCAGATGGGCCTGCAGTGTACGAAGTGTGTGTGCGTGTGTATGTGTGTGTGTGTGTGTGTGTTTTAGCTGGGCCAGTGCAGATGGGCCTGCAGTGTGTTTGCATGTGTGTGTGCGCTTGTGTGTTAGCTGGGCCAGTGCAGATGGGCCTGCAGTGCGTTTGTATGTGTGTGTGCGTGTTTGTGAGTATGAATGTGTATGCGTGTGTGTGTGTGTTAGCTGGGCTAGTGCAGATGGGTCTGCAGCGGACGAAGTGTGTGTGTGTGTGCGTGTGTGTGCGTGTATGTGTATGTGTGTGTCTGTGTGTGTGTGTTAGCTGGGCTAGTGCAGATGGGCCTACAATGTACAAAGTAGGTGTATGTTTGTGTGTACATTATATATGTGTGTGTGTGCAGTGTAAGTACGTGTCAGTGTGTGTATGTGCGTATGCAGTGTGTGTGCAGTGTGTGTATGTGCGTATGCAGTGTGTGTGCAGTGTGTGTGCAGTGTGTGTATATGTGTGTGTGTACGTGTCGGATAGTGCAGATGGCCAGCAGATTGCATGAGGTACACAATTATAGGCACACCTTGCACGAATGTCTACAAGAGCGTGCATGTGCGCGCGTGCAGTGTGCATGTGTGCGTGCAGTGTGCGTGTGTGCATGCAGTGAACGTGTGTGCGTTCAGTGTGCATGTGTGCGCGTGCAGTGTGCGTGTGTGCGTGCAGTGTGCGTGTGTGCGTGCAGTGTGCATGTGTGCGTTCAGTGTGCATGTGTGCGCGTGCAGTGTGCGTGAGTGCGTGCAGTGTGCGTGTGTGCGTGCAGTGTGCATGTGTGCGCGTGCAGTGTGCATGTGTGCGCGTGCAGTGTGCGTGTGTGCGTGCAGTGTGTGTGTGTGTGCGTGCAGTGTGCAATGTGCAATGTGCAGTGTGCATGCGTGCTTGCAGTGTGCGTGTGCGTGTGCAGTGTGCACGTGTGCATGCAGTGTGCATGAGTGCGCGTGCAGTGTGCGTGTGTGCGTGCAGCGTGTGTGCGTGCAGCGTGCATGTGTGTGTGCAGTGTGTGTGTGTGCAGTGTGCGTGTGTGCGTGCAGTGAACATGTGTGCATGCAGTGTGCGTGTGTTTGTGTGTGCAGTGTGCATTTAGGGTGAGTGTGCATGTGTATGTGCAAGTGTTTGTGCGTGTGCGTGTGCATGTGTTTGTGCGTGTGTATATGTGCGTGTTTGTTTCAAAATGAGGATACATTCACAGTGTATATGTGCGTGTATGTTTCAAAATGAAGATACATTCACAAACTGATGTGCAGATGTACTCACCTAGGACGAAATAGAGAGCATGCAATGCAGCTGCTCAACAATGTGTGAGTATGTGTGTGTGTGTGTGCGTGTGTTGTGTGTGTGTGCGTGTGTGTGTGTGTATGTGTGTGTGTGTGTTTGTGTGTTGAGAACAAGATATATGATTAAGGTTGGCCAGAACCATATACACATATACGGCGTATATGCGGTAATCTTGGCAGGAAAAACACCAAATGTACGGTCATATACGGTGCATGTATACGGTTCTGGCCCACCCTACGTATGACCCACACTCACAGCCTTTTGCACTGGGCTAGGAAACACACCCACCAGGTATTGAGAAAGACAGCAGGCGGTGCAGCTGGCTGGCAATGTGTGTGTATGTGTGTGTGCGTGTGTGTGTGCGTGTGTGTGTGTGTGTGTGTGTGTGTGTGTGTGTACAGACAAGACATATGACCCACACTCACAGCCTTTCGCACTGGGCTGGGAAACATGCACCCAGTACTGAGATAGACAGCAGGCGGTGCAGTTGGCTGGCAATGTGTGTGTATGTGTGTGTGCGTGTGTGTGCGTGCGTGCGTGTGTGCGTGTGTGCGTGTGTGTGTACAGACATATGACACACACTCACAGCCTTTCGCACTGGGCTGGGAAATACGCACCCAGTACTGAGATAGACAGCAGGCGGTGCAGTTGGCTAATGAGCACGTGTCGCATGTGTGTGGAAGGAACAAAGCGCAAGCGAGCCAAGCTCCACAAGATGTCGCTCAATTCCTGTGTGTGTGTACGTGTATGTGTGTGCGTGTTTGTTTTGTTTTGTGTGTGTATGTTTGTTGTGTGTGTGTGTATGTGCTTGGCACAGATGATGAACTGGATTCCCTACGTGTACACAAAAGTTCTTAGTGCGTACAGAGCAGCAACTGTGTGTGTATGCAGTTGTGTGTGTGTATGCAGTTGTGTGTGTGTGTGTGTGCGCCTGTGTGTATGCAGTTGTGTGTGTGTGTGTGCGCGCCTGTGTGTATGCAGTTGTGTGTGTGTGTGTGCGCGCCTGTGTGTATGCAGTTGTGTGTGTGTTTGTGACTGTGTGTATGCAGTTGTGTGTGTGTGCGTGTGTGTGTGTGTGCGCTTGTGTGTGACTGTGCCCACCTGTTGGTTCAGAGGGTTCTGTCCCTCACACGCGCTAGACAGCAGCTGCTGCATTGCACCCAAAGGGGGTGCGCGTTTTAGCGTCCCCAGGGCCCACAACACATTGGCCACGTCCATGGGGCCGAACACTCCAGCAGCAGCTGTGTGTGTACGTGTTTGAGTGCGCGTGTGTTTGTGTGTTTACATGTGTGTGAGCGTGTGTATGTGTATGTGTCTGTGTGCGTGTATGCGTAAATGTGTGTATATGTATTTGTATTCGTGAGGGTGCGCGTTTTAGCGTCCCCAGGGCCCACAACACATTGGCCACGTTCATGGGACCGAACACTCCAGCAGCAGCTGTGTGTGTACGTATGTGTGTGTGTGTGTGCTTACATGTGTGTGTGTGTGTGTGTGTGTGTGTGTGTGTGTTTCTGTGTGTGTAAATGTGTGTATGGGTGTATTGAGTGCAAGTTAATGGCGCAGCACATTATTTGCTGCAATTCATGATTGCTGTTCAACCACACATGCACACACACACGCGCACGCACAACCACTCACGCACACTCGCACCCGTACCTGCACCCCCACCTATCCACATACTCACTCACACACAATCAGTAACACACACGAGCATTTCCACGCTCACACACACAAGCAAAGTCTAACACACACGCACACACACGCCCAACCGCTCACCCACAAGCAAAGCAAAGCCACACACATGTGCACGCACCCACCCACCCACACCCACACACATACACGCGCACACACATACAGGTTCTTACCTCCAGTACTGAGTAATGCCATCATCATCGTGCCCACCACTAGTGCACGCGCACACACCCACACCCACACCCACACCCACACCCACACCCACACACACACGCGCGCACACACACACACACACCCACACACACACACATACACAGGTTCTTACCTCCGGTACTGGGTAGTGCCAACATTATCGTGCCCATCACTAGTGCACGCACCCACCCACACCCACACACCCACACCCACACACACCCACATCCACACACATGCGCGCGCACGCACACACACACACACACACACACACACACACACACAGGTTCTTACCTCCGGTACTGGGCAGTGCCAACATCATCGTGTCCAGCAGAACCGGGCCTGGGTCATAGCGCAGCTTGGCCATAGCCCAAAGCAGGTTGGCCGTGTCCTGTCAGGCGTGCGATGGTCATTTGAGCTTTGCACGATAAAACACAATTTAATAACGCAGCTTGGCCATAGCCCAAAGCATGTTGGCTGTGTCCTGTCAAACATGCGATGGTGAATTATAGGGTTGGCCAGAACCGTATATATACACCTTATATGACCGTATATTTGAGGATTTTCCTGCCAGAAATACCGCATACTATCTGAATATGCATTTGATTATGGCCGACCCTATGAATTCAGCTTTGAAATAAGAGTTAATAAAATGAAAATGAAATAACATAGAATGAATAAGGTGCTGAGCAAATCAAATGCTGAACGAACAAAGATATAAAATGAATCAGGATTCAAATCTCGTGTCCTGCCGGTGCGTGCGATGGTGAACCAAGCTCTAACATAATATATGGCGAAATGATTACAAATGCCGAATGAGCATATTTTGATATTAAGGTGTTATGAATGATTGAATGCGTTTGCAATCTGCGGTGCTTTCTAAAACAAGCTGTTAGCAATTGAAAATTAAATTATTGATGCGTGTTGGCTGTGTACTGTGTGTGTGTTTGTGTGTGTGCGTGTGTGTGTGTGTCAATGCAGGTGGATTTATCCTTTGCGCTTTGCGCTTTTTTAGAGTGCTCTTTGATACATCCACATAGGTACACACACATATATTACATATACATTTTAACACACACAGGCACAGGCGCAGGCGCAGGCACAGGCACACCCCCACCCACCCCCACCCACAGCCACGCCCACGCCCACGCCTACACTCACACACACCCCCGCCCCCACACCCCCACCCCCACCCACCCCCAACCACGCCCACGCCCACACATACACACACCTGCGGTTTCAGCTGCTTCCTTGCTGCCAAGACACACCCTCTGTCTGCCAAGGACTTCATCCATTCTGTGGGCGGTCTGTGCTGCAGTTTGGCCAGCCCCCAAGCCAACTGAGCCACGTCACAGCCAGACATGCTGGCCAGCTGGGCATGGCACACCTGTGTTTGTGCGTGTGTGTGGGGGTGGGTGAGTGAGTGTGTGTGCGTGCGTGCGTGCGTGCGTGTGTGTGTATATATGTGTGTGCGTGTGTGTGTGAGTGTGTGTGTGCGTGCGTGCGTGCGTGTGTGTGTGGGTGTGTGTGTGTGAGTGTGTACAAGTGTGCTTGTAGACGCAACAGCTAACCACAATAGCTTGCAATTTTCACCATTTCAACCTTTACCTAAGTGCCTTAAAGACCACACACTCATGCACTCACCCACCCACCTACCCACACGCACACTTACACCCACAGCCACACCCACACAAGACAGCCAACGTCGCCACGAGTCTAAACCAAAAATCCTTCAGCCACTCCGAATGACCTCAGCATACCTGCACACTTTTTTCACTTTGACCTGAACCCACAACACACCTTGAGCCATTCCTCCATGAAAGATGGGGAGACGCGCACCCGCAGCACCGCCAGAGACCAAGTGATGAGGGCGATGTCCTGTGCACACGATGGGGAGTGAAGTGGATGGAGGAAAGGAGTGAGTGAGTGTGGGCACACAAGGTGTATGTGTGTGTATGTGTGTGTGTACGTGTGTGTGTGTACGTGTGTGTATGTGTGTGTGTATGTGTGTGTACGTGTGTGTGTATGTGTGTGTATATGTGTGTGTATATGTGTGTGTACGTGTGTGTGTGTGTGTCCACGCGCCGTGTCTTTAATGAAGGCCCTGTCCTGTACAAGAGGGAGCAGAAGTGTGAATGGTGTGTGTATACGTGTGTGAACGTGCCTGTCTGTGTGTGTGCTTGGTGTCTTTGATGAAGGCCCTGCCCTGTACAAGAGGGAGCAGGAGTGTGTTAATGTGGGCATACAATACGTGTGTGTACGTGTGTGTACGTGAGTGTGTGTGTGCTTGGTGTCTTTGATGAAGGCCCTGCCCTGTATAAGAAGGAGCAGGAGTGTGAATGGTGTGTGTACATGTGTGTGTGTGTGTGTGTGCCTGGTGTCTTTGATGAAGGCCCTGCCCTGTACAAGAGGGAGCAAGAGTGTGTGAATGTGGGCGTGAACATACACTCTCAACCATCAAGGGGAGAGGAGTGTAACCGATACCGATACCTGGAACAAACACACACACACACACACACACACACGAACACACGCACACACACGTAACGAACATACTTTGTTATTGGCATCTGTCAAGTTACCCATTTAGCAATGTTACATTTATGTTGTGCCTGAGCAGCATTTCATGCCTGTGTTGAGTCTGTGTTGAGTCCGTGTTGAGTCCGTGTTGAGTCTGTGTTGAGTCTGTGTTGAGTCTGTGTTGAGTCCGTGTTGAGTCTGTGTTGAGTTTGTGTTGAGTCTGTATTGAGTCCGTGTTGAGTCTGTGTTGAGTCTGTGTTGAGTCTGTGTTGAGTCTGTGTTGAGTCTGTGTTGAGTCTGTGTTGAGTCCGTGTTGAGTCTGTGTTGAGTTTGTGTTGAGTCTGTGGTCTGTGTTGAGTCTGTGTTGAGTCTGTGTTGAGTCTGTGTTGAGTCTGTGTTGAATCTGTGTTGAGTCTGTGTTGAGTCTGTGTTGGCGCCCCACCCTCAGGTGAGTTCTACCCTCCATGGAGAGGGTGAACAGAGCCCCCCCCCCCCACACACACACTCACACACACACACCTCACACACACACACATACACATCACACACACCTCTCACACACACAAGCACACACACACACACACCTCTCACACACACACACACACCTCACACACACACACCTCACACACAAGCACACACAAACACACACCTCACACACACACAAGCACACACACACACACACACTTCACACACACACACACCTCTCACACACATTAGCACACACACACCTGATTGCTGCATCTACTGGCTGAGCCATTTGGGGATGAGGTAGGGAGGGCACCGCTCTTGCTGCCCTTGCTGCTGCCTCCTTTCGCACCAACGCCGCCGCTGCCGCCATCAGCACCGGCACTGCTGCTGCCATTTGCATCGACATTGCTGCTGCCTCCTCCGTGTGGTTGGTGGTGGTGGTGCTGCTGCTGCTGCTGCTCCTGCTGCTGCTGCTGCTGTTGCTGCTGCTGCTGCTGCTGCTGCTGCTGTTGCTGCTGCTGCAAATGGGGTGGCAGCGCGTGTGGTGCGTGTGGTGGTAAATGTGGAGAGGAAGGTGCGCGCACAGACGCCACACACAGCACGGCCTCACAAAACGCGTGCCCCCATTCTGCGCTGGGCAAGGGCAGGCTTTCTCCTTCGAGACCAGCTCCTTTTTCATCGCCTCCTCTAAACTGTGGAGCTGAGCTCTGCCGCTGCTGCTGCTGCTCCCGCTGCTGCTGGTGATGTTGCTGCTGCTGTTGTTGTCCCTGCTGCCGTGGCGTTGAGCTAGAATGCTGCTGGTGTTGGTGCTGAAAGTGCTGCTGCTGCTGCTGCTGGTGTTGGCGTTGGTGCTGCTGCTGCTGCTGCTGCCGTTGCTGCTCTTGAGAGGAATGGGGCTGCAGCTCTTCCTGTTGCTGCTGCTGCTGCTGCTGCTGCTGCTGTTGCAAAACCTCCCCCCTTTCGGGTGCCGGCCACGCAGGCCGCAACAAACCAAGGTATTTGGAGCCTGAGCTGCCCAAGCTGCTATCATCACTGTTGCTGCCACTGCTATCACTACTGCTGCTGGCGCTTGCGCGTGTGTTCCAGTCGACCCTGTTGCTGCTTTCGTCAGTGCTTCTACTGCTGCTACCGCTGCGGAGGGCATGCTGGGAAGAACCATGGGAAGGGGAGGGGGGGGGAGGGGTGTGTGCTGTCAGCTCGCCAAGGGGTGTGTATTTTTTGCTGTCAAGCGCTTGCTGGTAATGCAAGGGGGTGGAGCTATTTGGAAATTGGCAGCGGTGGAGGTAACGAGTATGCACGTCACCCTCAATGTTGTGCTGCTGCTGCTGCTGCTGTTGCCGCTCTTGTTGCCCTCCTTGTTGTTGCTGCAGCTGTTGCTGCCGCTCTTGTTGCCCTCCTTGTTGTTGCTGTAGCTGCTGCTGCCGCCCTTGTTGCCCTTTTTGTTGTTGCTGCTGCTGCTGCTGCTGTTGCCGCTCTTGTTGCCCTCCTTGTTGTTGCTGCAGCTGCTGCTGCCGCCCTTGTTGCCCTCCTTGTTGTTGCTGCAGCTGCTGCTGCTGCTGCCGCTCTTGTTGATTTCCTTGTTGTTGCAGCTGCTGCCGTAGCAGTTGCTGCTGGCTGTTATGGCACATGGCCCCTGACCGCCGCAACCGCCGCCTCCTCACGTCCTTCCGACGCTCTTGCTCCTGCGCGAAGGGTAAATGGGTGTGTGCGCATGTGTGTGTGTATGTTTGTGTGTATGCGTGTGTGTGGAAGTGTGCATGTGTGTGCGCATGCATTTATGCTTGCGTGTGTTTTGCATGCAATTGCATGTGCTCACATGCTACTCCAACGCCGTGCTATACTGATCCATTTTAAGACACACACACACAACTCAGCGCACCTGCTGCTGCGTGTGTGTGGGTGCTTGTGCCTACACACGACTATATTGCCGCACTGATCCATTTTAAGACACACACACACACAACTCAGCGCATCTGCTGCTGCATGTGTGTGGGTGCTTGTGCCTACACGCGAGTACAAGGCCGTACTGATCCATTTTAAGACACACACACACACAACTCAGCGCACCTGCTGCTGCATGTGTGCTAGCCCCCATCCCAGCATGGCCAGCTCCTGGCCAGTGAACTTGCTCTTGCGCGTGCCC
>Ga0307968_1004339_pt1:5000-11578 | contig 11578 bp, 16 predicted proteins | sample OrgLakmetagen650_FD_201834 | JGI IMG/M metagenome (GOLD analysis project Ga0307968, IMG submission 201834) | Saline water microbial communities from Organic Lake, Antarctica - #650 | ecosystem: Environmental > Aquatic > Non-marine Saline and Alkaline > Saline | place: Antarctica... | reverse complement strand
TAGAGTGAGGAAACTCATGGGGGCACGCCACTAAGGCACTCAACCACTTTGCGTGTATATTAAGAGCTAAGAGTGAGGAAACTCATGGGGGCACGCCACTAAGGCACTCAACCACTTTGCATGTATATTAAGAGCTAAGAGTGAGGAAACTTATGGGGGCACATCACAAAGGCACTCAATCATGGGCATGTGCGTATGCAGTTGGAATTCCTGCAACCCAACATATATGAAAGGTGCATACATACATTCAACACACACACTCACATACACACACATATACATGCGCACACACGTACACACATACAAATACTTATGCACACACACTTACACACAGGTCACCTGAGGAACATACAATCGACGCACATTCTCAGTCACACACACGCACACACACGCACACACACGCACGCACACGCACACACAAACCATATAAGATGAAAGATACATGCACACACACGCACACACTAATCAATAAGATACATACATTCAACTTACACACACAGTCTCTCACAGCAACGCACATACAAACATAAATGCACCATGCACACACACACAGGTCACCTGACTCCCCCATCAAGCTCATTGACTTTTCCTTGGCCTCTTTTTTCGAGACCTGCACAGAGCCTGGGGGCACTCCAGGTATGAACCCAAACGCCATCCTCATAGTGGTCAAAGCAATCGCCGCAGTAGTGATTACACACACACACACACACGTGCTTATTAAGTTTACCTTTGTGGTCCACCACACCCACAGCGTCCGAATTCTTGCCACATGAATTGGGTACCCCCCTAAGGTCCACCTGCAATCTGTGTTGATGATAGAACCTTGGTATCTCAAACTCACATCTTTTCTCCCACACTCACTGATATGCAACCTGTCTTGACAATTGGAATGCTGTAACTACTCACACCTAGGGATGGCCAGAACCATATATACACATATATATGGTGTATGTGTGGTACTCTTGGCAGGGAAATCACCAATTATACCGTCATATAAGGTGTAATTATACAGTTCTGGCCAGCCCTACTCATATCTGTTGATCAAAGGGTCGTAGATCAACCAAGCCGCGTAGATCAAAAACATTGGGATTTGTTCAACTGCATCCCCAGGCCGATGTTGTGGGTGTGTCCTGTCTTGATGTTTTGGCCAAGTTGGTTTCAAAATTCGCTGCTGCTTTCCCTCTGACGTGCCTGCCCTCCATCATGCCGTTATGGCCCAGTTGGTTTAAAAATTTGCAGCTGCTTTCTGAAGTGCGTGCCCATCATTATGACGTTTAGGCCCAGTTGGTTTCAAACTTTGCTGCTGCTTTCCCTCTGACGTGCCTGCCCTTTATTATGAGTCTGTCCCACTTTGCTTGCACGTTTTCCTTGCATGTTCTCCTACCACCCTAACCCCTAACACCTCAGATCCTGGCACTAGAGCAGCACACTATTTCTGCCTGTCCAACGAGCATACGTAAAAAGTCACACCTCGAATCCTGGCACTACAGCTACACAGCGTTTCTGCCTGTCCAACGAGCATACGTAAAAAGTCACTCCACGCAATCACGCACCCAGACGTATACGCTGCACTATTTCTGCCTGTCCAACGAGCGTACGTTAAAAGTCACACCACACAGTCACGCACACAGACGTACACGCTTACACATACCGCCTTAGATGGAGTGCATTATGCAGTTGGAGCTGCCGGTTTGTGCATTAGGCTAACACGTATTTGTTCAGCACCAGTGTGCTCAGCACCAGCTTTTTGCCGACAGGTTTCTGTTCAAAGCAACAGCTGAACCCGATCCATTGCCCCTCCTTTTTGCTTAATGCCTCAGAGTTTGTGGCACCGGAGCTGCTCCTTCAATTTGTGCATCAAGCTCACATGTGTGTATGTGTGTGTTCAACACCTGCGTGTTCTGCCAAGATTGAGGGAACCTTGCTCAAGCAACAGCTGATCTTGCTTCATTGACACACACACACACAAACCCACCCACCCACCCACCCCTTTTTGCAAAATGCCTCAGAGTTTGTGGCACCAGAGCTGCTCCTTCAATTTGTGCATAAAGCTCACATGTTTGTGTGTATGTGTATGTGTGTGTTTGACACCTGCGTGTTCTGCCGAGATTGAGGGAAGCCTGCTTAAGCAACAGCTGAACCTGCTCCTTTGCCCCCCCCCCCACCCCCACCCCCATCCCACACACACATAATCACACACACACACACACACACACACGCGCGCACACACACACACACACACACATCTTTTTGCTCAATGCCTCAGAGTTTGTGGCACCGGAGCTCCTCCTCCATCCTGAGCACTACGCAGAGCAGGGGTGTGGGCCAAGCCTGGACTGCTGGGCCCTGGGGGTCATTATGTACTACCTATTGTGTGGCAAGGTGTGTTTGTTGCAGGGTCTGGTCTATTGATGTGCAGACCAGTGCGAAGGAGGGGGTTTGTGGGCTTGATCTGCACTGCTAGGCCTGGGGGTCTGTATGCTCTACCTATTGTGTGGCAAGGTGTGTTTGTTGCAGGGTCTGGTCTATTGATGTGCAGACCAGTGCAAAGGAGGGGGGTTGTGGGCTTGATCTGCACTGCTAGGCCTGGGGGTCTGTATGCTCTACATGTGTGTGGAAAGGTGTGTGCCGTAGCATAAAAGTGTGAGAGCCACACTGAAATGATGCAGCATGCGGTAAGTGATGCCTCTCAGCTGCTGCTCAGACTAGACAGAACCCAATTACACACACATACACACATATACACGCACACACACGCACACACAAACACGCACATGCATTTAAACAATTTGGTTTTATAACCAGCAATGCATCTTTATAACACTAGAATAAAATGCTGCATGCCAAATGCTACCATCCTCTCAGGTTCACAGACAGGAGGTCTAATTGAATATCAAACTGATGCTCAACCGCACCCATTGTTTTGCTGTGTGTGTATCAGTGTGTGTCAGTGTGTGCCAGTGCGTCAGTGTGTGTCAGTGTGTGTCAGTGTGTGCCAGTGTGTGTCAGTGTGTGTCAGTGTGTATCAGTGTGTATCAGTATCAGTGTGTGTATCAGTGTGTGTCAGTGTGTGTCGGTGTGTGTCAGTGTGTGTATCAGTGTGTGTATCAATGTGTGTCAGTGTGTGTCAGTGCGTGTCAGTGTGTGTCAGTGTGTGCCAGTGTGTGTCAGTGTGTGTCAGTGTGTGTCAGTGTGTGTCAGTGTGTGTATCAGTGTGTGTCAGTGTGTATCAGTGTGTGTAAGTGTGTGTCATTATGTATCAGTGTGTGTCAGTGTGTGTCAGTGTGTGTCAGTGTGTATCAGTGTGTGTCAGTGTGTGTCAGTGTGTGTCAGTGTGTGTCAGTGTGTATCAGTGTGTGTCAGTGTGTATCAGTGTGTATCAGTTTGTGTATCAGTGTGTGTATCAATGTGTGTCAGCGTGTGTCAGTGTGTATCAGTGTGTGTCAGTGTGTGTGTCAGTGTGTGTATCAGTGTGTGTGCATCAGTGTGTATCAGTGTGTGTATCAGTGTGTATTAGTGTGTGTGTATCCGTGTGTGTATCAGTGTGTGTATCCGTTTGTGTATCAGTGTGTGTGTATCAGTGTGTGTCAGTTTGGCAGAGGCAGTCCAGAAGCCACAGACACAGGGTTGGCCAAAACCATATATATGCACCGTATGTGTACATTGTATATTTGGTGATTTCCCTGCCAAAAATACCGTACGTACACCGTGAGTATATATAATTCTGGCTAACACTACAAATACACAGACACGGGTGTATGCATAGGTATGCAGGTACACATGCACACACACATATACCTATGTACACACACCACCTATATATATATACCTATGACATACACCACCAATATATACCTATGTCCACACACCACCTATATATATACCTATGTCCACACACCACCTATACATACCTATGTACACACACCACCTATATACATACCTATGTACACACACCACCTATATATATACCTATGTACACACACCACCTATACATACCTATGTACACACACCACCTATATATATATATACCTATGTACACACACCACCTAGACATACTTATGTACACACACCACCTATATATATACACCTATGTACACACACCACCTAAACATACCTATGTACACACACCACGCAGACACCCTTCTATGCCAAGAGCATGAACTCCATCATTGAGCGCGTCAAGACAGGGGTGTGGGAGTTTGCAGGGCAGATTTGGAACCAGGTCTCTGAAGAAGCAAAGGACCTAGTGACAATGATGCTTCAGGTAAGAGGCTTTGATATGGTGTATTGACTTGGCTTGGTTTGGGTGTTTTTTGTTTTGCTGTTTCATTGACCTTTTGGTGTTTTAAAGCGAATAATAAGGTTCAAAAGGAAGGAGGCGGTGAATTTGCTATTGCTTTTGGCAGGAAAATCACCAAATATACCATCATATACAGTACATATATACGGTTCTGGCCAACCTTACTAGTGACAGGTCTGGTGGAATGGGCTACAGACAACAACGCTGCCGGGTTCGGTGTAATGGGCTTGAGACACACACACACACACACACACACACACACACACACACACACACACGCACGCACACGCGCACATACACACACACATACACACACACATTGACAATGCTGCTGGGACTGCAAGCACGGGTGAACCCAGGATAGCTGTGGGAAAATGTGGGGAAGTATAAAGAATGTGGGAAAGTGTGGGAAAGTATGGGAAAGTGTGGAAAAGTATAAATGTGTGAAAGTGTGGAATTCAGAACAGATGTGGAAAAAGACTTGTTAGAGGCTTTACAAGCTAGTCCAATAAATAGCAGAGCAACATGCCTGCTTCCGTTCAAAGTGGCATCCATTCACAATAGACGCGCACACACACATACACACACACACACACACATACACACACACACACACGTACATCACTTGTGCACATGCACATATGCACATATGCACACGCTCAAGCTACTGTACTGGTTCGGACCACTGCAGCTTTTGACACACAACTTCTGTACAGTGGCGTGTATAAAGGGCTGGTTAGAACCGTATATGTGCACCGTATATTTGGTTCTGACCGACCCTAAATTTACAGCATGTATAGGGTTGGCCAGAACTGTATATATGCACCGTGTATCTGGTGATTTCCCCGCCAAAAATATCATACATACACCGTATATATAATAATTATATATATGGTTCTGGCCTACCCTAAACATGTACATAAGCTCACAAACTACCACAAACTACAAACACCCTCAGTTTGACCCCAAGGCTCGCCCAAACACACTCATCCTGCTGGATCACCCCTGGTTTAAGATGCACCCATCTCAACATAGGACAGGCGTGCTGAGGGAGGCACTGAAGGGCTTCAAGGTGCGTGTGTGTGTGTGTGTGCATTTGTGTGTGTATGTGTGTATGTATGTGTGGGTGTGTGTATGCATGTTTGCTTATGTGTATGTGTGCGTGCATGTTTACATGTGTGTGTGTGTGTGCTTGTGAGTGAGGTGCGCGTGCATGTGTGTACGCGTGTGCACGTGTGTGTGTGCTTGTGAGTGTGGTGTGCGTGCGTGTGCGTACGTGCGTGCACTTGCCTTGTGTGTGTGTGTGTCTTTGCAGATGAATGTGCACGTGTGTGTGTAGATGTATGTGTATGTTTTGGTGTGTGTGTGTGTGCGTGTGTGTGTATTCAGGTGTGTGTAAGTGCTCCGGTCCCTTGTTTCCATGCAGTCCCTTGTTTCCATGTAGCCCTCCCTGTTTACCTCTTTTATGAAGTGCACACAAAAATTGCCTCTGTTATGACACCCACACAAATTTTGCTTCTTTAATGACATGCTCACAAAATTTCCCAGTGAAGAAGAAGCTCTGGTAACCAGTCTAATTGCTACTCTTTTTACCTTTTTACCTTGGTCCCTGTTAATGATACACACATACACAATACACACACAGCACACACATACGCATACAAACATTGGCACACACACACACACGCACGCACGCACGCACGCACGCACGCACACACGCACGCACACACTCATACACAAACACACAAAAATACACACGCACACAAGCACGCACACACACACTTAAACACACACATATGCACTCACGCATAAACGCACAACCTTGCTTTGCTATACAATGGCTCACAATCACAGGCCCAGTTTGCCAGCGAAAACAGTATTACAAACCGGTCCAGCCGGGTATGCCGCACTGGGATGGGTTCCTTGGAGGCAATTGGCCAAGTGGATCGCTCAAGTGGTAAGTGTTGGGAAGGTAAAGTTCGATCCTACATTTGGGGGTCGGCTTACTTTGGACGCTTTGGGCCAGAAAGACTGCGTAAGTGGTGCGTTAAAAGGGCAAACGGCGAACTCCATTGTGAGAGAGCCATCGTGAGAGAGTGTTGTGGCTATGTTTTTGCTGAGATGGCCACACGTATTGTGGCCATATTTTTTAAAATTCTCTACCAAGAAGCGTTAGCCATGTACTTGGAACTTCCCTACACTACTGTTCCCTACACTTTTTTTCCCTACACTGCTGTTCCCTACACTGTTGTTCCCTACACTGCTGGTTCCTACACTG
>Ga0307968_1004339_pt1:0-2500 | contig 11578 bp, 16 predicted proteins | sample OrgLakmetagen650_FD_201834 | JGI IMG/M metagenome (GOLD analysis project Ga0307968, IMG submission 201834) | Saline water microbial communities from Organic Lake, Antarctica - #650 | ecosystem: Environmental > Aquatic > Non-marine Saline and Alkaline > Saline | place: Antarctica: Organic... | reverse complement strand
TGTGTGTGTGTGTGCGTGTGTGTGTGTGTGCGTGTGCATGCATGTCTGTAGGTGTGTGTGTGTGTAGGCGTGTGATCTTGCGTCCGTGTGTGTTTGTGTGTATGTGTGTGTGCGTGTGTGTGTGCGTGTGCATGCATGTGTGTGTGTGTAGGTGTGTGTGTAGGCGTGTGATCGTGCGTCCGTGTGTGTTTGTGTGTGTGTGTGCGTGTGTGCGTGTGCATGCATGTGTGTAAGTGTGGTTGTAGGCGTGTGAGCGTAGGTCCGTGTGTGTGTGTGTGTGCGTGCGTGCATGTGCGTTTATGTGTGTGTGTGCGTGTGTGCGTGCATGTGTGTTTTTGTTTGTGTGTGAGTGCACGTGTTTGTATGTATGTATGCGCGTGAGTGTGTTTTCGTGCATGCGTGCGTGCGTCCGTGTGTGTCTGCGCACATGTGTGTGTGTTTGTCTGTATGTGGGTGTATTTGTTTTTGTGCATGTGTGCGTGTCTATGTGTGTCTGTGCACATGTTAGCGCACGTGTGTATGCGCGTGCGTGCGTGCATGTGTGTGTATGCTTTTCCCCTGCTCACACAACAAGGCTTGAATTGCTGCCTTCGATGCTGCTGACAGGGTCACTGACAGCTAACCCCATCAATACCTCCACAGGCCTTCTCTGACCCTGGAGCGGAAGGCGTGGCTGAGGGAGGCAGGCGTTCCTGCTCCTCTCTCTTTGTTCTAGATCCTCCCCCTGCAGCGTTCCGCACAGCTGCTCCCCAGCTCTCAGACCATGGCTTCTCCTCCATGGTCAGCGGGAGAGCCTCTGGCAAAAATGCGGAACTTTTCCTCAATGTGCACGACCTCACTAAGCAGCGGCATGGGGCACTACCAGCCAGGTGAGTGCAGCGACGGCTCCACGTACACACACATACACACACACGTGCACGCCAGTGGCCAGCTTATGAACGGGCTAGCACACATGCAGCCTGGTCAGTTGAGCGAACGGGTGAGTAGACACATTCATCAATGGCTGGCAAAAATGGGCTAGCACACATACAGCCTGGCCAGGTGAGCGAACAGGTGAGGAGACGCATTCATCAATGGCTGGCAAAAATGGGCTAGCACACATACAGCCTGGCCAGGTGAGCGAACGAGTGAGTAGACGCGTTCATTAATGGCTGGCAAAAATGGGCTAGCACACATACAGCCCGGCAGGGTGAGTAGAACATGTTACGCTGATGGCCCACATTGCAATGGGCTGGCACACAACTGGGCATGCATGTACATATGCATGCGGGAGCACGCATGCTCACATGTGGACACACACACATACACACACATACACACACTCACACACACACACATACACACACACTTACACACACATGCACAAACACATAGATCACATGCATAGATAGGTTAGTATTTGTGTATATCCGCACGCACACTTCACCATAGCTGTTGGAGCAGTGGGAATGTTATCTGTAAGGCAGCTCAGGTGCTTCTGCCGCACACGCAAACATGCACACACATTCAAACTCACACGTACATGCGCACACACACACACACACACACATACACACACACAATTGCAGCTACCAGCTTACGTGGGGCTTCTTCAAGCCAAGTGCCTCTATTCACAGGCTTTGAGGACGTTACAAACAGTGCAGGCATGCAGGGAGGGGGGTGGACAGGTGTGTGAGATATGAGTGATACACTTGACCCATCTTAAGATCTTTTAAATTTTTTCTCAAAGTGGAGCCTCTTTGTGGTTGCTACATCAGAAGATACAAAGCCAGGGCCTGTAATAAGTAGGGTTGGCCAGAACCGTAATCTGCACCGTATATGACCGTATGTATGGTGATTTCCCTTCCCTGCCTAAAATACCGTATGTACACCGTATATACATATATGGTTCTGGCTAGCCCTAGGAACAAGTCGTGCTGCAGTATCCCCTGGTAGTGAGTGGCTGTCCTCTCTTTGCATCATACTCACACAGGTTTTGTAAATGCACGAGCTGTCTTCGAATTTCTAAAATAAATATAGAACAATTCAGTGTCTGGCAAGCAGGTCCACGATGTGGCAGAGTGGGCCGGCGCCTTTTTGTCCTACCTTTTCATTATAGGTTTGGCTAGAACCATGTATGTACGATGTATGTACGGTAATTTTGGCAGAGAAATCACCAATTATACGGTCATATACGGTGCATGTATAGGGTTCTAGCCAACCCTAATCATCCAGCATCATTCCTTTTAAGAACAATGTTTGACATGCACATTACTTGACTTAATTGCTTGCCGCGTGTGATGGCAGGCTGCTCCTCGTTCATCAAGACCCGCCCAAAAATCGCACTCTTGACACGTACTCCAGGTGCAGAGGCAGTAGAACTGGCTGCGGTCCCGGGGCCCAAGCTCGGTATGAGGGTAAGCCTCCCTGAGTCCGCCATGCGTGCGCATTGCAGCCTAGGGCAGGTGCCCGGGGTTATGAGAGAGGAGCAAGCGGGGTCGGAATATGTGGGGGGGGATGG
>Ga0307968_1004338_pt1:2500-11578 | contig 11578 bp, 13 predicted proteins | sample OrgLakmetagen650_FD_201834 | JGI IMG/M metagenome (GOLD analysis project Ga0307968, IMG submission 201834) | Saline water microbial communities from Organic Lake, Antarctica - #650 | ecosystem: Environmental > Aquatic > Non-marine Saline and Alkaline > Saline | place: Antarctica... | reverse complement strand
CTCTCTCTCTCTCTCTCTCTCTCTCTCTCTCTCTCTCTCTCTCTCTCTCTCTCTCTCTCTCTCTCTCTCTCTCACACACACACACACACACACACACACACACACACACACAGACACAACTTCAGGCATCAGATGCTCTGGCAGCGCAGCTTTTTAGCAGCCAACCATGCCAACCATGTGTCAGCAGTATTTGCTGTAGTGCCGTGGCTTGCATCAAACCTGTCGCTTGCCTGTTTTTTAATGTCTCAACATGCACCTAAAGCTGTGCTTGCACCAAAAGCATGCTGGCTCACACTTGCTGCCCGCATGTGCTGTATTTCCAGGCGTTAAAGCTGTGCTTGCACCAAAGCATGCTGGCTCACACTTGCTGCCCGCGTGTGCTGTATTTCCAGACGTTAAAGCTGTGCTTGCACCAAAGCATGCTGGCTCACACTTGCTGCCCACTTGTGCTGCATTTCCAGGCGTTGAAGCTGTGCTTGCACCTAAGCATGCTGACTCACACTTGCTGCCCGCGTGTGTTGTATTTCCAGACGTGAATTTGCTGCTGACAGCTGTGCTCCAAGGACGGCTGTGCTTAGTTACAAACTGACACGCATGTCTCTCGCTTTGTGCTCCTCAGGCATCGTGACGCGCTCACAGCAGCGCTTGCGACCAAGCATGCTGAGGTGGTGGCCTCTGTGCTGGAGGAGCTGGCAGCAAGAGGCGGGCTGGATCAGGTGGGTGTGGGTGTAGGTGTGTACTTGAATGTGCGCTTGTGCATACCAAGTATGCTGAGGTGGTGGTCTCTGTGCTGGAGGAGCTGGCAGCAAGAGGAGAGCAAGATCAGGTGGGTGTGGGTGGGTGTAGGTGCGGGTGCGGGTGTGGGTGCGGACGTAGATGATTGTGTATGAGGGTGTAGGTATGGGCGTGGGTGCGCTTGTGGTTATTTGTGGGTGTGGGTGTGGGTGTGGGTGTGTGGTTTGTGCGCTTGTGTGCACTTGTGAGTGTGGGAGTGGGTAAGGGTCAGGCCTGTGCACTGTACGGTGTACGGCACGGTACGGTTTTTACTGTACGTACCTTATTTTGTAAATTACGGCGTAATTACAATTTTGGAGGATCGTAATTTACCGTAGTTACGGCAATTTACTATATGGCTGTACGGTGTACGGTATACGGTGCCAAGCTGGCACTGCCGATGCAAAAATGGCCTCAGAAAGGCCTCTCCACCCCAAACACCTCCCATTTCCACCTCCAACATGCTCCTCCCATGTGCTGACGCCACACTATGCTTTCCTGAACGATCCTGAGACTGGGTTGGGGCTGCATGAGCTCGGGGGCTGGCACTGCCAGTGCAAAGTTGGCCTCAGGAAGGCCTCTCCGCCCCAAACACCTCCCATTTCCACCTCCAGGACGCTCCTCTTATGTGCTGACGCCACACATTGCTTCCCCGAACGACCATGAGGCTGGGTTGGGGCTGCATCAGCTCAGGGGAAGGGCCCAGCAGTGGCTTGCATGGAAATTTAAAAATCGGACGCAGTACTTGACTTCTGGTTGATAAGTTGTGTTCTATTCATAAACATTGTTGCAAAAAGAAATAAATGGTTTTGGGCCGAAATTGGAGCCAAACGGCCAAAATACGGTCAAAATCGTACTGTACGGTGGCACCGCCTTGTACGGTCTGACACCGTAATATTGGCCGACCGTAATTTGGACCGTACTGTACGGGGTAATTACGGTCAGTACCGTGATTACAGTCCAAAATCCAACATTACGGCGTGAGTGCACAGGCCTGGTAAGTGTGGTGGTGGGGACGGATATGTTAGGGTTTAGGGTTTAGGGTTTAGGGTTTTAGGTTAGGTTTAGGGTTGGGGGTTTAGGGTATAAAGTGCACAGGCCTGGTTAGGGTGATGGTGGGGACGGGTATGTTAGGAATGAAAGGATGTGCCGGTGCGCTTAACATGAACCTGCCAATTTCAAATGTGGAAGCAAGCCGTCCCAACAGGAACAAGCACACACATGCACACAAAGACACACACACACAAAGATACACACAGGAACACATGCGCACACACACATCATCATCACAACCTGGTATGTGTGCTCTTTGCTGTGTCTGCAGGCCCTAGGAGGCCGAGACGCCTCCAGCCTGCTCCCTCTCCTCAAGTTCCTGGTCAAGTACGTCGGACAGCCTCGTCACTCTAAACTGTGCTGCCACGTGGCCCACAGGCTACTGGACTCGTACGCTTCAGTGGTGAGTCAGTTGCTTCGACGTTCGTGTTGATACAGTCAGTAAGTACTGATTGATATCATGGTATGCTGACTGAACGATACCATGGTATGTCAATTCCATGGTATGTGGTACTGATTGATACCATGGTATGTGGTACTGATTGATACCGCGGTATGTGGTACTGATTGATACCATGGTATGCAGACTGATTGATACCATGGTATGTGGTACTGATTGTACCATGGTATGCTGACTGAACGATACCATGGTATGTCAACCTGTCTTGTCACTCCCTAACTGTGCTGCCACGTGGCCCACAGACCACTGGACTTGTATATGCTTCAGTGGTGAGAATGTGTTTAGGACCACACCTGTTTTAGATCCACATCTGACAAGCAAGCTTCTGATGGGGTATCCCTATACTCTGTGATCTTCAGCTGGGATTTGGCTGAGAAGGAAGTGCCTTGTAAACCTTGAAAGCCGTAACACAAGGAACCAACAGGAACACCAACAGGAACAAGCACACACACACACACACGCACACACACACACACACACCTGTCCGCCATCCACCAATATACACTTAACACATGACGTTTTATGAATGGGCTTGTTTCCAGAGGTGGATGGCCGTTGTATTAATCTCGGGAGCCTCTGTTTGCACGCCATTTCTTTTAATCCTGTCCACCATCCACTATTAACATAACGCACAACACCACAGGTGGGCTTGTCGCCTGAGGTGGATGGCCGGCTGATAGCCTTGAAAGACAGGCTCGCCGAGGAGCTACACGTGTCTGCTGCGTTGATGGAGCTGCAAGGGGCACTAGAGCCACTCCTTGCTGCATCGTTAGCGGGTGCCGCGCAATAGCACACTTTTCGCTCTTTGCCTCCTGCTGCATTAATGAATGGCACACTTTTTGCTCTTTGCTTCCTGCTGCATTAGTGAATAGCACGTGTTTTGCTCCTTGCCTCCTGCTGCATTAATGGCTGGATTTCCGCGTGCCACCCATGTGCTTCTATTTGACTGCACTCTTTTGTTTCTGTGCACCCTCCCTTTTCGTTGGGAACCAGGGTTAGTTCGTCAAGCTGAGGTGCTGTCGGAACTGCATACATTTCTTACACCACAACCTAGTTTCTAACATTGCGCTTGGTTTGGTCCCTTGTGTCTATTTTGTAGATCACTTTGACACAAAGTTTGTGTGTTGCTACAACTCCACTTGACAACATTGGCAGGCCTACGTTATCAACTGGTGGTTTCATTCTGTTTCATTGCCTGTTCTATGTTAACCACTACCGTCAAAAAAGGTGTCGCTTTATAGCATTTGGCAGTCTTGCTCTGCCTATCCTCTCTCCTCCTCTATTTGCTACTTACTTAATTAGTATTGTTCTGGTTGGGGGTCATTCATAGAGCAACCCTTCCTTTTAACACTCCCTTTAAGTCTTTATGGGTGAAAACCAAGGTGTGCTTGTCTCAGACATGTAACGATGCTGTATCTCTGCTATCATTTCGTTTCAATAAGTTGCAAATATTATGAACATCTTGGCTCTGCATTTCTATCCACATAAGAGGGGTAGAAAGTTCCCCTCCTATAGTACTTGGTGGCTGACCTGTGAAAGGAATCATCCTTGACAGTAGATGACGGTACTTAATATATGCATAGCAGTTAAAGTCAATAAGGCCCTTGCAGTCAAAGGAAAAAGCCAGGCTGGGAACAAGCTGATTGCGTCTTGACTTTCAAGATGCGAATTGATTGATTATAGGACACCACCATATCCCAATTGAGTCAACGGAACATGACCTCAGGGAGACCAATACAAACGCCAAACAATGCCACAATTCAGCAAAAAGGAGCTGTGCATTGTGTATTACACAGACAGGATCAGATTTACAGAATTACATGGGGGGTCTTCAACAGCCAGACTATTTAACTGATCGACCTGGCATGATAAAGATTACGATGGGGGGTAACCTTCAGCCAGGTTGTTTGGCTGATCGGCTGCTGACTGGTCTTGGCCAGCCACAAATAATATCATAAGGTAAGGTAAGGTTACATCACTATATATGCCTCAAAGGGCATCTCAGCGGAAGTTTGGAAAAAGCCTGAAACTACACCTGGCTAAACAAAAGAAACAGTAGCTAGAGGGAACATGACACAGATGTATGTAGAAGAGAAAAGTGTATAGAAAAATTTTTCTATACACTTTTCTTTTCTACATAATATCATAAGCTCAGACAGGAGGAGAAAGAGTTGAGTAATCTGCTGAGAAAGGGCATTACTAATAAGGAGATTGGTATCCTGTTGCAGCTAATAGGGCCAGACTGCTGAAAAGTCCTTAAAAGAAGATGAAAACAACAAGGAGAAATCTTTCCTCAGCTCACAAATCTGACGATCCTGGCAAAATAAAAGAGCATGCACCTCTGCACCTCTCTTTTGGACATGTTCATCTTTACCAGGGCACTGGTCATCTGGCAGGATAAACATCCATTCAGCAGGACAGCTGCTGGTCATATTGAGCGAATTATTCACGAAACCACTACTTTTGTAGAAGAAAGAGGCAAGGTGTGCACGTCCCTCAATCAAAGTGCCTTCTTAGCAGTCAATAAAAGGCGTTGTAGTGAGGTAAAGAAGGGCAATGAAAAGAAGCTTGGTCATTCAGAGTACAGCTACTGCTTTCATAGGCGAATAAACACTGCCTATGTCTCAATAAGTCAAAACCAATTCTTTACTAGGCAATTGCATCATGCATCACAGCCTTGAGCTTGAACACACTCACATGGCCGGTATGGGCAAGGCGGTGTAATGGGCAGGTAATAGAGAAACCCTGCAACTAGCTATGACATCCACAACCATCTCCAAGCAGCACGTGCCTCAATTCTTGGATGTGAGCAGGCGTGGTCCGGCTGTGTGTGCATGTACGTGTATGAGTACGTGTGTGTATGTGTGCAATTCCAAGCAATAATGTGTCAAGTGTGCCTCTTCACTGATACAGAAGTACAGCTGTGTCATGCTAAATCAGTGGCATGGATGAATCATGTGAAATCTCCAGGGATTTATAATGTGATCAACGGTTCTCAGGGTATTTGGCCAGTTTAGATGGCCCTATTGTAACAAACTTGCTCTTTCTCCCAGACACATCCATCAGCACCCCGGTGCACTGCTTGAGCTTGAGATGTTAGTTATGGCTCATACTTGCAATCCATACTTAAGCTGGTACCATGATCCGTCGTGACCGCTTGACTTAACAAAAAACAGTTGCAGCCAAGGTGTGGTTGCTTGTGCTTACATCATGGGACCATGATCCCCATAAAACAGGCAGCCGCTCACAACGTCAACAATCTAAGGCTTTGAGGTAATGGCACCTATGTACTTCTTCCCTTTATCCTTTATCCCTACTGGGTGTGATAAAATTATCAGCGCAGCCTGTGTGTGTATGCGTGTGTGTGTGTGTGTGTGTGTGTGTGTGTGTGTGTGTGTGTAAAGGCAATTAGCTTCTCCATGAACTAATTGCGTTTCATGAGCAGGCTAGCAGTCACACTTCTTGACTGAAGGCCTTTCTTTGTAAACCTTGTAAACCTTGTAAAGGCAATCGAACAAGGTCTGCAACCTTAGCATCTGTCCAAAAGGGAAACAAAGAAAAGAAAAGAAAAGGCCACGCTATAATTGGTAGCACAGCTAGCACTGATTAAGGGAAAGAGACCCACAATCTGCCCACCATCATGTTCTACACAACAATAAATCCTTACCAGCAGCCCCCGACGAATCCCACTTTTCCACCCCCGGCAGCCATCCAGGTGCGTGCTTGCTACGGTTAAATAAAAGAGCAAGAGGTGCTTGCACAAGCGTTGATGAGGCGCTGACATTTATGTCTATTTGCTATTGCTAATTGCCCGCGCTTTTGTAGTCCAATGTGTGCTTCATTCCAAAGCATAAAGGCAGTGTGCACAGCACAGAAAAACAAAAAGGGTGGGCACAGATATTCAATGATTGAGTGGCCATTACCACAGACAGCGCGGACAGCCTTATTGACTCCTCTTTTTAAATGGATGTTGGGGGAGTGGTGGTCTAATGCGTGTCTACTTTCTTTTTTTAGGGTTGGCCAGAACCATATATTCTTGGTGTGTATACGGTATTTTTGGCAGGGAAATCGTTGAATATACGGTCATATACGGTGTATATATACGGTTCTGGCCAACCCTATACTTTTTGTTTCCGCACCTGCGCAAAGTGCTGAGGAGCTGCTGTTTCTGAGGCTGGCACCCACGCCCTTGCCTCTGCGTCAAGTCGGTGTATTTGAGGGGAGTTGCAAGGAAGGCTGCAAACTGAACAGACGCTTATCTTGTCAATATTTACTCCTTTTTACTGCTGCTCAACTGTAACACTGTTAAACTCCACAACCAAGAAAACCACACGAATCTACGACAGAAGCAGTCGTTGTTCACAAGGATAAAAAAGGCCTGAGTGGACACGAAAAAGGCGTTTTTTCATGACGTGGAATGAGAACAAAAGAGACAACATTTGGTTGTGTCAATGAAGAGACATACAATTAATTATGACAATGAAGAGACATACATTTGATTATGTCAATGAAGAGGCCAAGCACGCAGGCGAGCAAGGAAAAGGTCGAGCTCCGAGCCATGATCTGAACAGAAATAATGAAGCAGGCCGAGCCATGACCGTTCATACACGGACCATTTTGCAGGGAACCTCGCAATCTCACAATACATACATAGGCAATCATAGACGACTAATACAAACCTTTTTGGCCAAGCCTAGAGAAGGGGGACGGTACGGCAAGCTGACAACTATACATCACCTGTATCCCACGCCTCTCCACCATCAAATTATTACACCAACTGCAAAACAACACCTCGCTCACATCCCAAGCCTCCCCACTGTCAAGTTAACACACCAACCGCAAAAAAAAGCCTCACCCGCATCCCAAGCCTCTGCACTGTCGAGTTAACACACCAACCGCAAAAAAAAGCCTCACCCGCATCCCAAGCCTCTGCACTATCGAGTTGACACACCAAAAAACGCCTCACCTGCATCCCATGCCTCTCCACTGTTAGGGTAACACACCAACTGCAAAGGAGTCCCGCCTCTGCTTCTCCTGCCGCACGCTGCACTGCTTCTAGCTTCTTCTTCTTCTGACTGCTGGATCTTGGCGGCAGCTGCCTTCAGGAGGGGAGGAGTATGGGCTGGGTGAACGCAATTGATGCCGACAGCGGCTATTTGGGGGCAGGGCCAGAGCGCAGGCACTACCTCCTGTGTGTGCGTGTTTGCGTGTGTGCGTGTGTGTGTGTGTGTGTGTGTGTGTGTGTGTGCGTGTGTGCGTGTGTGTGCATTGTGTGAGCAAAAGCAGACACTCTTTATATGACATTTGTTCGAAGTACGCGCAAAAAGTAGATGCGCGTTACTCCTGAACTATAAACAAGGCAGCAAAGCCAGGAGGGTCATAGCGTGCGCGACTCCTCAGCAAAAAGAACACAAAAAAGGGAAAACAATCCGCTGGCAGCAATGACACAGCCAGCATGAATAGGGGCAAGGTGGCAAGACTGTGTATGTATGCATGCGTGTGTGTGTGTATGTGTGTGTATGCATGCGTGTGTGTGTGAGTATGTGTGTGTGTGTGTGTGATCTCCCACCTCAGCAAACGACTCGCCATGGCAAGTGGATCGCTCATCCTTGCAGCTGAAGCTGATCCATGCCAGCTTGTCACACTTGCACGATGACAAGAGCTGTGCGATGGCTTTGGCCTCTTTCAGGCATGGAATGGTCTCAAAGGCAAGCATGTCAACCTGGAAGGAGTAGGGTGCAAAAAGGTGGTGAGCATAGGCTTCAAGGCAAAGAGTCAAGTGTTGTGGGCGTGTGGTGCAGAATGGTGGTGAACATGGTCTTTAAGGCAAAGGTTTGTTTGTTGTAGACATCAATGCTTGCCCAACAACAAACTCCTGGAGGGCATATAACAAGATTACAGGTCTTAAGCGAGACACAAAGCAAGCGCAGGATAGGGGCAAGGAGCAAGACATTGTAGTGTGGAGGATGTTTTCAACTATGACACCTCAATTATTAATGCCCAAACCTCCATTTAAGCTTTTGACACCCCCTATTTGCTTACTATAAATTTACAGCTGTGGCCCCTTTCACAGGATGGCATGGGCAATTAGCAATTAGAAGAAAGCTACGAGGGCAATAAAAACCACTCCCACGATAAGTAAGGAAAAGGAGCCACTTTGGTACCGGACGTTATGATAACAAGGTAGAATGGGTAGAGTAACGGGGGCAATCAACCCGAAACGTAGGAGCCTAACTGCATTAGGCAGCTGAGCTCCTTTTGTTTAAAGCAGATTGTAAGTACACTTTGTTTCTCTCTCTGAATAGAAGTTGCCGCGTGTCTGTGCGGCTCTGTGCTGGCCTGCTTTATAAAGGTACAAGGAAAAGTGCGCAGGCAGCAAAGCCAATTCCCATAACAAAAACGAAACAGAGGAGGACAAGGAGCAAGCGTGGCTTTGAAAACATGCAAGCATGAGGTACAAACAAAGCAGGGTTACACAAAAGGTGCCACGAGCTGTCGTACCATGATGACATGTCTGTAGCTGTCGTACCATGACATATCTGTAGCTGTCGTACCATGATGACATATCTGTAGCTGTCGTACCATGATGACATATCTGTAGCTGTCGTACCATGACATATCTGTAGCTGTCGTACCATGATGACATATCTGTAGCTGTCGTACCATGACATATCTGTAGCTGTCGTACCATGACATATCTGTAGCGTAGCTTCGATCTTTGCATCTCTGGAATGAAGCCTTACCCTGGGGTCGTTCAAAATAGGGTCTATGATCCCTTTGTGGTGTGCCCT
>Ga0307968_1004334_pt1 | contig 11584 bp, 14 predicted proteins | sample OrgLakmetagen650_FD_201834 | JGI IMG/M metagenome (GOLD analysis project Ga0307968, IMG submission 201834) | Saline water microbial communities from Organic Lake, Antarctica - #650 | ecosystem: Environmental > Aquatic > Non-marine Saline and Alkaline > Saline | place: Antarctica: Organic Lake... | reverse complement strand
GTGTGTGTGTGTGTGTGTGTGTGTGTGTGTGTGTGTGTGCGTGGTGTGTGTGTGTGTGTGTGTGTGTGTGTGTGTGTGTGCACTGTGGCAACACAGCAATCTGACTTGTTGCAAACAGGTTTGCAAGTCAGTAACTTGTTTACCGGTAGACTTGGTAGCTGCTACGTTGTCTTTGCAACTTTGCAACTTGCAAATTGGAAAGAGTGGTCCCCAATTTTGCACATTTCGCCCACTACCTAATTTGGCCCAAATTTCATTTCGGGGGTGGTAAGAGGGGGTTCAACCGGCATCATTGACAGGTATAATTGTTATTTGCAAACAATATAGTCATATTATGCCATCGTGAATTGAACGTCGCTTTTATGAAGAAGAACTCAATGGCAGTGCACGTAGAGGTCGGGAACGACTCCTCCACGACAGATTCTCATGTTGGAGAAGGTCATGTTGGAGAAGGGAAGGATATAGCTTACATAGGGCGGCAGGAAACCAACGTGTTCAGCGAAAGCGGACCCGCCAAGGGCCTCCAAATTTGTTTCAAGGTGAGCCGGGTTACGGAGGAGAAGATAGAGGGGGATACATTTGTGGGCCAATGAGAAGACCATCCTGTAGTGAGAAAACCATTCTGTGGCCAGGCAATGTGGGGGTCACAGGGGCGTAACCCTGGGTAAATATTTCACCAATTGGTGAACACCTTTTGCAAGTTTGCTTGATGCCCGAAGGTCTTTTGCACCTGTGCTTGTGCACCTGTGCTTGCTTGCTTGCTGTCTGCTGTGCTGTGCATGTGACGCAGCGCTGACATGTCGTACTTTTTTCGAATCACACCATGGAATGTAGCAGCAGTTGTAACACACACACATACATATGTGTACTCTCTCTCTCTCTCTCACACACACACACACACTCTCTCTCTCTCTATCTCTCTCTCTCTCTCTATATATATATATATATCTCTCTCTCTATATATATATATATATCTCTCTCTCTCTCTCACACACACACACACACCCTCTCTCTCTCTGTCTCTCTCTCTCTCTCTCTCTCTCTCTCTCTCTCTCTCTCTCTCTCTCTCTCTCTCACACACACACACACACTCTCTCACACTCTCTCTCTCTCTCTCTCTTTCTCAAACACACACACTCACGTTTTGCAGACCTATCTGTTTCCTGCAGGATCTGAAATACCACGTTCCATCCAACAAAAACCCCAAAGAGCGGTTGTTCCTGCTTAAAGGCCTGAATGGTTTCATCAACCCCAATCAGCTGACGGCCTTGGTAGGTGGCCCATACCCTCTAATTTCCCCATCTCGGTTTGTGTGCAAATGCTATGTGCTTGCATTACTACATTGCTTTGAGGTCCCTGGAAACCTTCAAATGGTCATCATCATGTGCATTCTTTGCAGATGGGGCCCAGTGGCTCTGGCAAATCGGTGAGTGTTATTGCTGTGGATGGATTTTGCTAATGTCAGTGATCAAGTGCATTGCTTGCCGCTGCAATGCTGCTTGCGCCATTGCATGCTGCTCCCGCTGCACCTTTGACATGTTCGTGAAGTGCTGTGCAAGCAAGTGAACAAGCGCAACTAATGCAAACACGCGCGGTGTAGGAGTGCACTCCTTCAGCTTTACAGCTACAATTCGTGTGGTGCTCTCCTTTGCTTTCATTCAATGCTTTTTAACATGCTTCCACGCAGACGCTCCTGGATGTGCTGGCAGCAAGGAAGAACGCTGGAATCTGCGAAGGCACTGTTGTCTTTGGAGGCCAGGTACACACATGTTATTGCAGGGAAAGTCGCTGAGCTTAGGTTATACAGCATAGGTGGAGCAGGAATAAACAAAGGCACTTTGAGTGAGGTGATGCCTTCACGTAGGGCTACAAGCATGGTCCCAGTGGTAAAATGAAATTATGTTAAGCACTCCCTTGACTTCTTTCTAAAACAGACCTGTGTTGACCACGTACCCTTCTCTCTTTTTTGATGCTGCTCAGAAACCCAGCTTGGCATTCCTACGAAGGTTCACCGGCTACGTGGAGCAGTTTGACACCTTGATAGGAAGCTTGACGGTGAAAGAAATGGTAAGCATTGGCACAATTGAGCCCCGATTTTCTCACCTTGCACTCGATGGGATGCCTGGCAGTGACAGTGATCAATTCGGTCAGCACCCTGGTTTTGTCACAGGTGTGACGATGCTTGCAGAACTTTTTGAGACAGCTAAGGAACAGTCTTCCACTGTTTCAATTGCACCATTCGTAAGCTTCCGAACACATGCAATGGTATTGCAAGTACAATACTGAGGAAGGAGGAGATATGAGCCACCGCAGTAATCAGTGCCTTCTCCCCCCTCTCCCTTACCTTGACCTCTACAGCAGTCAACACCTTCACACTTGAAATTATGTAGTTGCTGTACACTGCGGAGATGAAGCGACCGATGCACGAGTCTTATCAGAGCAAGGAGGCTGTTGTCAACTCGGTCCTCGAGAAACTTGCTCTGGAGGGGTGTAAGTGAGTGTTAGGTCCCCATAGTACTAGGCTCAGTGATTCTTTTCCATTGCCATATTATAAGGGTGTGCACAATTTCTACCCTGTAACTTAGGAGTGCCAATTCTGGACGTGAGCCTGATCACGATGCCCACAGTCATAAGGAGCTGTCCCCACTGATTGGCGGCCTCTCCGTTTGCTCGTGGTCCCATCATTCATCCCAGCACAATTGCTCGTGCAACGATTTGCAGGGACACCTTGATTGGAGGAGCCATGACCAAAGGAATCAGTGGGGGTCAAGCCAAGCGCACCAACATCGGCATTGCTTTGGTGACGAGTCCAAGGGTCCTTTTTTTAGGTTAGTTTGAAGCAGCATGAAAAAATTTTGCTACAAGTGGATGCACCTGCGTTTGTTTGGGTGCTCCTTCACATGTTGGAACTTGATAGTATGCCAAAATAACTACATTGTTCTGGGAGGGATTGGTACTACAGAAATGATGTCGGGCGTGCAGCAGACAGGCAAGAGTGCTGACTCAAGGATTATTTTTAGGCTCGAACAGGATTCTTTCTGGCTGCACTCAACCCTGAATTGAGACCTCAACCCCTACTAAATATGGATAGTGAATGTGCAAGAGCACTGCTATTGGAAGTGGCATACGTGCATACGTTTTTTTTTGCTCCATGTGTAATGTGCATGTGAAATAATAATTAAAAACACATTATGGTAATAAATGTGAACACTGTGTTTGGTGGTGGCATATGTGCATACCTTGCTGTTTAATGTCCTTGTGCACTTATTCACACTCAGGCGAGCCCATGTGCATACGTATGTTGTCTCTTGCTCACCCCTGTGTAATGTCCTTGTATTTCAGATGAACCGACGTCTGGACTAGACTCCTACACTTCCAACGAGGTCATGCGTACGGTCAAGCAACTTGCGACAGGGGGGGTCACGGTTTGTGCCACCATCCATAGTCCGACCTCCTACTGCTTCTCCTTGTTTGACCGACTCATCATGCTTGTGCAAGGTCAAGGTGGGTCAGATGAATGTAGTTCTTGGCTTTCTTTGCGTGTGTGCGGACATTGCTTCCGACGGTTAGAAGCAATTGGAAGCAATGCCTCTGTGATGGTCTTGTTATTGTGACTGTTAGTATTAGTTTTCAGGGCTACTTGCAGGCCTTGCCTAGCCGAAAACTACTTGCATCATGGGCATTCGTGCAATATTATAAGTTGAGAGGAGACCCCAGGCTAGAAACAGGCGAGAACATTTCCTGGATTCTAAGGAAGATTGTTTTTGCATGCGCTAGGCCCTTTTCCCTCGTGCTAAGGCGGCTACCTGAAATCGCATCATCTTCTCCAACCGTATCTTTCCTTTTTGACTTAGGCTGACATAGCATCACTGTCACTACGCAGTTGTGTACTTTGGACCCATCTCGGGCGGCCTAGGATTCGCGCAGCAAGCGTGCCCGACCGGCAAAGAGTTTGAGAAAGGTTACAACGAGGCAGAGTTTCTGGTGGACTTTGTGACGGACGCAGACAGGCAGGGCAAGGGCGACGCCTTGGCAGATCACTATGCGTCCAGTTCGTTGGCCAAGGAGAACCAGCAACAACTCGATACGTGAGTGGTGTGTTAGTGGTATTGTCAAAAAGTGTGCGGCAAGCGGTTCAGGCTGGGTTTCGCCCAGCCAGTGGAGCTTCTTTTTTGAGGTTTGTGTGTCCTTGCTGTGTAGTCTACAAAGTTTTGCTCTGTATCAGATCTGGTCCCGGGAGGATCGATCAATGCCACCGCATGCTGCTCCTATTTCTAGGGTTGGCCAGAAACATACATTTTAAAGTATATACGGTGTACACAGTATTTCAAGCAAAAAAATCACCTTGCATACAGTCATTTACGGCGCAGATACGCGGTTCTGGCCAACCCTACTTAATTCCTCTGTCCACAGTATGCTGACATCAATTTTCAAGCTCCTTTTTTCACTTGCACGTGTTGTAGGTACCTTGGCAAGACCCCTGACATACCTGAGAAGTTACGAGCAGGTGTGTGATGCTGCAGAGTCCTCAAGCCTCAAGGAGCACAAGCAAGCCATCATGTTGTGGCCTGTGTTTTGTGGGGAAACCTGTGTCGACGTGCAAGCACTGTTGAACAAGGCTGATGTGTGAGCTGACATGTGATGTCACTGTTGCCCTGTGTACTGAGCTATGATCTGTTGAACGAGGTTGATGTGTGAGCTGAGATGACATGTGATATCACTGTTGCCCTGTGTGTACAGAGCTGAGCGTGACGAGTGCAACTGAGACGCCTCGGTATTGGGGCTTGAAGACGCTCATGAAGGTAAGCTATGCTGCAGCCAAACCTTAACCAGGCAAGAATTGTGGCAGCGTTCGTGTCAGGCATTTGCATTTGACAGACTTACAGGCAAACAGACAGGCAGACAAACCAGGCAAGAAATGCGGCAGCGTTCGTGTCAGGCAATTGACAGACAGACAGACGACAGATAGACAGACAAGAAGACAGATAGATTTGTGAGTTGGCTTGCCGTTGCTTATCTGCTCCTGCCCTCATTTACCTGTACCCTGTACCCTGCACCCTGTTTGCCTAAAAGTTAAAATCAAGGTACACCATGTATGAGGCATCCTGCTCACAAACCTACTCGCAGTACCGCTCCACTAAAAACTACAAGGACCCCAACTACTTGGCCCCACGGATCGCTGACAAATTTCTCATCTCGCTGCTGATCATGGTGAGGCCAAATCATGCTTGCCCTGCATTGATGTACTTGGTGCACAAGGAGCCTGCCAGGCAACCTTCAGGCTCCTTAGGAAAAACACGGCTTGCTAGCAGCATTCCTGACCGGTACTTTTCTTTTCTGGATGCAAACAAACTCACACACGGTTTTTCTAATGTGGTCTTTGGAACACAGACACTGTACCTGCTGAAAGGAGACGACCGGCGGGAGGACAATTACGTGAGTGCACATGACAAACATGTAATACGTAAACTTAAAAGCATGACCTGCTGCCTTGATGCTCTGCTTGTTCACAAAGCCTAGCTGAGCTATGAGAGTCTGATACATAGGTTCGTCCTTGAACTTCAGCTGGAGCTCAGCTGTAACATGAGTGGGTATGCAGTTCACACATGTGTGCTTGAGTGCAAGCAGGTACACTGTTGAAATGCAGTGTTTATGCGCACATGGACCCTTTCCCACACAAATTTGCACACTGCTCAGCTTTGTTGTGAAAAAGGAATCCTATGAAAAAGAAACCAAGTACTCTGTTGGTAGTGAGAAAATACCAGCGGAAATGAGGGTGGAAGCTGCAATGGTGGCTGCACCAGCAACCTAGGGCATCAAAAGGATTTGTTGCAAGCACAATTGTGCACAGTACCCTGACCTACACCGGCCGCTGCTGTTTGTGTTGTGTTGTGATGTTGTGATGCACACCTTGTTTGTGATGCACACCTTGTTTGTGATGCACACCTTGTTTGTGATGCAAACCTTGTTTGTGATGTTGTGATGCACACCTTGTTTGTGCCTTTGCACCCACAGATCAACATTGCTGCCATCCTGTTCATGTGGTGTACCTTGCCTGCCTTTGGTGCTGCTGCTTACATCCCCAGTTTGGTGCTAGGTATGTGGCTTTCTGAGGTCTCCATAGAGTGGGCTGAGCAAAGCTGGGTGGAAGTGTCCTTTTCTTTACGCACACACTAGTGCTACATGCCTGCCTTAGATTCTGCTAACGTCCTTAGCGTACCTATTACCAAACCTTAGCTTGTCTTTTTTGCATCAAGGTCAATGGCCAAAGAATCTTGGTATCAAGAAGGCCCTGCTCTCTTCTATTGTATACCAAGTATCAGGGAGCGCATCCTTCTGTTTTGCCAGGTTGCCGCACTTGTTCAGTTTTGAAACCAGCTTCTTCTGCTTGGCATTCTTGGTACGTACGTATCAGCAACAGCAGGCTCATGTTGTCATATTATGGACCACTACCGCTGTCACAGAACGAACCGTTACCCAGTGTCAATGTTCTGGACCGCTATGAGTGTCATAGAAAGGAAAGTCTAGCTGAGTGGAATGCTTTAGCGTGCCTGTGCAACCAGAGGTCACATGTAGGCATGAGAGCATAGCTGGACAACAGACAGCATGTAGCTGATTGCATGTGTTGCAGCTTTGTGCAGGGTCTCTCAACTCATGCCTTGATGGCTGCCCTCTTATTTGGTAATAGCCAGCCAATCAAAGTGCCTCACACCAGGTGCTCCTGTTTAGGACCCTAGTAACGAATTAGGACCCTTCAATTAGCCAGAGTAAGGGGCATGTGTTCCTAGTTGTCGTCAGGGTGAGAGGCACAGCGTGAGAGTGTGTTGGATGGCGTGGAAGTGTGTGAGTGATAGTGTCAAGGTGACAGTAGTGTCAGAGTGAGAGGCACAGCGTGAGAGTGAGTTGGATGGCATGAAGGTGAAAGTGATGACAAGAAAGTGCGGGAGTGACAGTAGCGTCAGAGTAAGTGACTGCACACAAAAAAAAGGAAAGTGAGAGTGAGGGCATCGCTTTTGAAGTGAAAATGTCATCTTGTTGATAGAGGTTAACCCTGGTGCCTGCCATGTTAAAGTCACACACATGCACGCACGCACGCACGCACAAACACACACACACACACATAAAACTGTGTGCGTTCCCTTTGTTCCGCAGAACGCAATCTGTTTGTGAGGGAGCGAGCTGACGGCCTGTACCATGTGATTACCTACCTCATGTCCAAGGTGTTGGAGGAAATTCTGGTCGCAGCCCTCCTCACGGCTGTCTGCTCTGCCTTTGTTTTCTATGGCGTTCAACTGCAAGGACAATGGGTCATTTTTTGGTGGGTAGCACAGGACGCAAGCAAGCAGTTTTTGTCCATCGTCCTCATCATCGTCATCGTCGTCATCCTCATCATCATCATCAAAGATCATGTCAGGCAGTGTTGAGGAACAACCTGTCAGTGACGAAGGCCTGTGTACTGGTTTGCTACTCCCAATTTGCCCCCAGCACAAAAGTGAAGGGCATATACTTTTCCTGGTTAGCTACTCCCAATTCGCTCACAACACAAACGTGAAGACTGCCCTGCGCTGCAATTATACTCAAGTGCCTTTAGCCTTACTGGCTGTGATGATGGATGTGAGAGCTTGGCCATACCTGACGCAACTGATGCACATTAGACGAGCGAGCCTTTTTAGCACCTTGCTGCAATTGCGAATTGCCCACGGAGCCAGAAACGGTGGAGCTTTCTCTTGTGCTGATGCATATGAAATGAGCCGAGCTTTTGCCTGCACCGATTGTTTGGATGGATTGTTACCACAATCGGCAAGAATTATCACATGCGAAGCGCTCCAGGTTTTAGTCCCTGATGAATGTAATTACCCTTTCATGCAACACAGGCTTGTCTACTTCATCTGCCTGATAAACGGGATTGTCCTCGCCTATTTCATTGCTGCGCTTTCACCAAACATGGTACGTTTGTGTGTGTGTATGTATGTCAGTGTATAGGCAAGATTTGCACCCTTTATCTAACAGTATGTGCATGCATTTACAAGTTCGTCATAGGTAGCCATCATCATTCTCTACTAGATAACGTGACGCACCATTTACAAAATTTCTCATTTTGCATCACCAGTGGTGATTCACCACACTGTATTAGGCACAGGAAACTTGTCTGTGCTTGTGTGTTGTGCAGTCACGTACAGGAACAGTAGCCAAGTGCCTGATCCCAAACACACTTGTAGTCAAAAGGTAGGGCAGGAACAACACAGATCCACAGACGTGTCTTCACGCTTATTACTCTCTTTTTCCCCACAGGACGTGGCCAACGCGCTGCTGCCGATGTACGCCATCACACTCCTGTTCTTTGCGGGCTTCCTCTTCAGATTTACCAACATGCCTCCGTGGTGGAAGGTGAGCAGGGCGGCATATCTCTTTGTTAACGTTTGCAGAGGCGGGAACAAAAGAGTGGCTTTGCGTACTTACGGCGTCTTGCATGCAAATGGCATTGGATTGTGGCTTCCATAATGTGGCACAATATAAAGTTCCATGTAAAACAATTAAGGAGAATGGGTATGCATGCCTCAGCGTGAAGGACAGGTTTGTGTGAAGGCCCAGTTCCGTTTGGTCACATTGTGGAGCAAAACACTTTCTGCAGATGTGGTTCCATGACACTAAACTGCTATAAACGCACAGCGTGTTGGGAAGGATGCGGGGGTCGTTTTCTCTGTAATATGTGTGGTCAAAGGATGTGCACGCTCACGCACACATACACACAGTGTGTTCTCTGTATATACGTGGTCAAAGGATGTACACACTCGCACACACATACACACACGCACGCACTCACGCAGATTTACGCACACTCATTTACACACGCACGCACACATACACACATAAACACACACGCACACACACACGTATGTATGTCTTGCAGTGGTACTCCTACTTGAACTTCCTGAGATATGGATGGTCTACTTTGATGCGCAACCAGTTTGATGCAATGGGCAATCCGCCGTTCTTAGAATCAACTGTTTTGGATTACTACAACCTGGAGGGCATCAACCCCTCAGCACACCTGGGCTTCCTCTCCCTCTTCTTTGGCGTCTTTTTTTTGATGGCCTGGTAAGCACCGGCACGCATTTGCGTCATTGGCTGCCATCTTGCTGTCATGTCATTTCTTAAAACCACCAACGTCACTCAACGCTTGGTTGAAGCCAGTATGAGGCCACCACACGTTTTTGTTTCCTCACCCCATCATCATTTGTCACTTAAGCTGACACACACACACACACACACACAAACACACACACACACACACTTACACACACGTACACACATACACACACATCTACACACACACGTACACACACATGTACACACATACACACACGCACACGCACACGCAAATACACACGCACTTGCATGCTTGCTCTCGCCGCAAATGCGCAAACTGTCTTGCACTCACCTGCTTGCCCTCACGCAGGGCCACCATGTCACTGCGCAAATATCAGAACCGATGATTGCGTAGCTGCCACGACCTGCATTGCGCCTGCGCCCATATTTGAGCCAGTGAAAGAGCTGGTTTTTATTATGGCTTGCTGCGATGGAACAAATAAACATCATGAATATAGCTAAAAATAATCATAAGTGACGTATTACACCCTGAGCACCCTTGTTTGTTACTTGTAGTCCTTGTATGACAAATTGTGTGTGCTTCTATGCATTTGCTACTGTATGATGTAAGGTTTGCTACTATTTGAGCAGTGAAGGAAGTCCAGTTTGGTTTTTTTGCACCCTTATTTATAGGTATATGTTTGCTCTTTCAAAACCTTTGTTGAACACAATCCTATTGCTCACTTGCCCTTTTTATACACGGCTTGTGTTGTGATGCGCGCTTCAGTAACCTTCGTGTTTTTGATTCATCAGTCTCCTTGTAATTATAGATTCAAAAAGGCATGTAAGCCAGTCGCAATGCACAGCGCTTTATTAGACAGATGGATAGCCTTGCACTTCAAATTGTAGCCATTGGCATATGTTACCCTGTGTAAGGGGCCATAAGGGAGAGTGTGTCCGGGTATTCATCTTGATCTACAAAACATGTTAAGAGCTATGTCAGTAGGCTCCGCTTGCGTGCACATTCTGAATCCTCCTTGAAAGTAGAGGCAGCAGCGTGGCTTGAAGGCAGTCCTCACGTATATGACCAGTGCCCTGGCGTAGATGAACATATCCAGAACGAGGTGCACCTCTTCTATTTCACTAAGACTGTCGGGTTTGTGAGCTGAGGAATTGTATCTCCTTTCTGAGCTTGTGGGCTCTCTCTTTTTGGGCTTATGGATTCGGATGTGGCTGGCCGAGACCAGTCAGCAGTCGATCAGCCAATCACCTGGCTGAAGATTCCCTCCACTGTAATCACTGCTTGTAGGACAGATGTTACAGATTAAGCCATCAGTCAAAAAGTGCGACTTCTCGGCTGCGTATGTAATCAATGTCAAAATGTGAGGAGTGTTTAAGTGTTTGTTGTAGCAGACTGTACTAGCATGTACAAAAAACTCTTAGAAGGGGAAAAAGGCACAACGCTGCTTGTGACCGTCACATTGCGGCACTGATTAAAAGCCAGCAAAATAAATCAAACAACTACCAATCGACTGCTGTATTTTGGGCACATAAAAATAATGGACTGTCACACCGAGGATACCAAGAATGAGGGAGGCCAATATTATCATACATAACACTCATGCGTGAGGAGCAGCATATGCACAACGAGAGGGTCTGCTGGAACATCAAACATGGTCGGGCTCAAGCATCACTCTTTTGCTGCGACCCTGCTGCTAGATGAACTCTGGAGCCAGAATCCTTGCCTGGACTCTGAACCAGCATCCTTGCCTGGCTAAGACTGTAGAATAATTTTACAAGAATTTAAAGTCTTTGCCAGGCAGGTGCTGGTTCAGAGTTCATTTAACAGGAGGGCCCGCAGCAATTGAGTGGCTGATGAACCAAAACAACGTTTGTTCCAGACCCTTTCGTTGAGCAAATGCTGCTCCTCACACATTAGTTTATAAATGAAAGTATTTGCCTCCCTCAATCTAAACATTATGCATCAGTGTGACAGTCCATGTTTTTATTGTGCCCAAAGCTCACAGCTGACTCCCCTTTGATTTGATGCAGCTGGTTGGTTCTGGCTGATGCCTGGTTGTTTCCACCACTGATTTTACTCAGTGGTGGAATGTCGCAAACAGCGTTGTGCCTTTTCCCCCTTTCAAGGTTTGTTTTGTAGATGCTACGAGTCTGGTTCTGCAACAAACGCTTCTTACAATGTTTACAATAGGTACCTACAATGTTTTACATACGCAGCCTAGCAATCGCACGTTTTGACTGATGGATTTATCTGTAAATTCTGTAGGTCCTGCAAGTCTGCGGTGCTACAACAAGCACTCCTAAAAGTTTTACATACGCAGCCAAGCAGTCACGCTTTATGACCGATACAAAGCTCTGCGCTCCCTTTCTTGTCTACGTCTTTCTGGTCACGAGTTTCAAGTGCAGATTCAGCGTTACAATCAAGGAGTCCCTTATGAACAAAGAGTCTGTGACAGATGTGCTCTTAATAATG
>Ga0307968_1004333_pt1 | contig 11586 bp, 12 predicted proteins | sample OrgLakmetagen650_FD_201834 | JGI IMG/M metagenome (GOLD analysis project Ga0307968, IMG submission 201834) | Saline water microbial communities from Organic Lake, Antarctica - #650 | ecosystem: Environmental > Aquatic > Non-marine Saline and Alkaline > Saline | place: Antarctica: Organic Lake... | reverse complement strand
GGGTCTGACCCCAACCAAGTGTTAATCAACTGAATTGGCCGAGTGGAAATTGCATGTTTTAAGGTGCACCCCCCCCTGGACCCCCTTACCCCCATGACCACCTCAGAATTAACTCAAAATTTTTAACGTTTAACTTACACAGAAGTTTGACATCTGTCGACAAAAAGTGGCGACAATGTTGCATTGACTGACCACTTTTGTACCTTTCTAGTCTTTCTATTTAAACGTCCAATGTTTGCCTCAAACTTTCTAGTTTTGCATTTACTTGGCATCCCCTTTGAGCCTGATGGTGTCGTAGGACGATGCTGAACGTTGAGAATTAGGGGTGGAGGGGGTCAGTTTCTGACCCATTTTGGCACCCCTGGCGCTGATTTCCTTTGAGGTAAATGGCTGAAATTTGCTATCTCACCAACTACTGTTTTTTAAATCCACCTTCCTCTTCAATAATATTCGCAAATTATGAGGACTCCAAAACACCAGAAACAAGTTTGGTGCTATCGCTCAATTAAAATTGCATACCGTACCTTCTGCTGCATAACGCCCTCCATGAAAAAAATTTCCCTGCGGGTGACTGAATTTTAAATATATTTTGGCCTTGCGGGGTTGGAATCGCGACCAGTCATGAGCGGCGAAATCCCCCCCGACCCGCCCCCTACCCCGCTTGCCACGACCCCAGCAAACGGAGCAGCAAACGCTTAAGCCAGGCTACAGCATGCACAAGCAAAACACACTGAGGGGGAGCTGTGTGGCATGGGAAAGATGTGGGAGGAAGGTCCTTAAGGGGTTAAGGAGGAGCAAGCAGCAGCAAAGAGAGCGAGGAGTATGAGGACGACAGCACCAGCAGCAGTGACGGGTGGGGGGGGCAGAGGCCAGCTAAGGCAGTGTAGTAGAACAGAGTGTCAAGCAAACTCACATGCAAACAGCATGTTGACTTTCCTTCAAACTGGCTGTGAAGCTTATTGGTGTGAACAGGGCGAAAAGGCCTGCGGGGCTGATTTAAGAAGGAGGGCAAATTCCAGAATTTGGGGGTGCAGGGAAGGTGCAAACTTCAATCGAATATTAAAGAACTTTGGGGTGCGAGATGAGTACGCTAAGGTCTTAGGTACGGTACTGTTGCTCAATACATTTAGTTACGTCACCTTAAACAGGTGCGCCGTGACTGGCAGGTACTGTGCCACGCGTTTGTGACACAAACCCCAGGATGATTTGAATAACATACTCACTTTGGGCCTCAGAAAATCTGGGTTCGGATGGGGTTGGGGGTTGGTGGGTGTGGGTGTGGGTGTGGGTGTGGGAAGATGTATGTGGTACCTTCCTCACTAGGTAATCTTCTGCTCAACTGATCCTTCCAGGGTTTCCACCAATCAATTCCTTGGGTCCCAAAACCCCAGAATGCACAGTCTGGGTGAATTTTGAATTCCTAAAAATATTATGTACTAATATGATAATATATCATATGATATCATATGATACAAGAAAAAGGTATATTATGCCTTGCACCCATTATTATCTAATACGTGTCTGTGGGCACTTACAATTGCTGTAAAACCCTCAGGCCCAGTATGCATGTAATTCATGCCAAATTATTTGCCAATAATACCCCAACAGCTGGCCCCCTTGACCTCCACACATAGTGCTCTTGGTTGTAAACAGACGAGTATGAGGAAAACGAAATACAGTCCAGAGAGGATTGCATATTTACCCCCCCCTCCCACACCTAGTCTCACTTCCCTCCCTTCGGCACAGGCACCCCTTGGACCAGCAAAACACCAGCCTGCTACGCAGTATTCCTGGACTGGAGATGGCATCCAGAAACTTTATGGGCCCAATTGCCGAGCAAGTACTGCTGTTGGAGAATATAGGGACCTCCATCAAAATTGATAAAAACCAGCTGCCAAGCGTGTATCGGCTCCTCACAGAAGCGGTGAGATGATGCGCAACCTCCAAAAGACTGATGCTGATTGTGTCCTTTTCCCCTGACTCAGCTGCTGAGGGATGGGTCTCACCCATGATGCAGCAATTGGAGGGCCTAACAGCATACCCGCAAATTGCATTTCAGATGTGTAAGAACTTATGCTAAAGTGAGCATATGATGATCAGCATGCCACGTTGATTGCAAACAGACTGCCAACTACCAGGAGGGGATCTTGCTAATTAATGCAATTGACTGCTTAGACAACTATTGCATCTCCTGCTGATAATACACCGTTAAGTCCACCAAGTTTTCACAAGAGTGACACGTTCACAGCAACATCTAACAGGCCCCCTACCCGTTTATTTTCCACCCACGCTGCACATGTTCAGGCGCAAATGCTGCAGATGGACCCTCCAGAGCTGTATGTGCGCCAGGTGAGCACTGAAAGCAGTTGAAATGGCTGCATAAATACTTCTTTGCTAGGAGGGTGCCGTGTTGTGAACCTCAAGCGGTGCAGCGTGCTGGCCAGTCACCTGTAAAAGAAGCCAGTCATGGCTTTGATAGTGAAAGAGAGAGAGAGAGAGAGAGAGAGAGAGAGAGAGAGAGACGGAAGCAAAAGGGGGCTATTGCTCTAATTATGAAAGAGGGTGTGACCAGGAAGTTTGCTCATTGCAGCCTAGCACAGTTTGAGACATCAGAGAGATGTGGACAAGTCAGGGGAGGTGATTCACATATGGGTGCTCATATTATGGATGAAGTTGTTGTGTAGTGTAGTCCAGTGTAGTGTTGACATATTCACAGGTATCTTTACACTGGTGCCTGCCATGTTAACTAATCCTGTGAAGCTAAAATAATTGTGGATTCTTTCCCCTTTGAATACCGTAGGTTCACGATCATTTCGGAAATTTAATTAATTATTTGGCAAAAATAGAAAATTTTAATAATTCTTGGGGCCCTCTTTAAACTGAATTGAAGCGACAAAAATTATTTCAAGTGGTTTTGAGGGTAGTTTTGAAAATGAGCTCCCAGCGTGCCCTGGTTGTGAACCCCTGACTCGTTCTTGGAGCCCCTGCCCCCAGCTGAGAGGCTGGCCGCTCAGTAGAGGGACCATGAGAAGCTGCAGAGGTAGAGGCAGCTCAGGGAGCTGGCAGAGGCATAGGCAAAGGCAAGGGGTGAAGAGGCCCGTGGGGCGTCCATGCATGTTGCTCCAAGAACAAGCCTCCTCCTCTCACAGGCCCTTCAGGCCTTCCTTTGGGGCATCCACACAGAGTTAGTGAAGATGGCAAGTGGGTAAGAGGGGGTTGCTTCTCTGATTGAGGGAAGCATAAGTGCAAGCACTCAGCTGTGGTTCCCCCATGCAGCAAATGGGCAGTCTGCCCATCAGCCTGCACAGCAGCAGCAGCAGCCAACAGTGGGGGGCTCTCGAATTCACAAATTAATTCCCGGCCTGCCCGAACTTGATTTGAACTTGAAAATTAATCCCCAGGACCCCTCACGAACTAAAATTGAAAATTAAAATGTGTGGTCCCGAAGTGATAGTGAACCTACGGTATTACGGACCGCTCTTTGGTTTTCCTCGTCTATTCCATCTTCTTAGATCCCTAGTGCTCAGTCAGGTTTTGATCAACAGCAGTTATTGCATGGATCCCAAGTTTAACAAGTAACACAGAAGTCCACAAAACTATTGTTTTACCCAAATGTCTGACAAAAAATTCGTGCTGGGGGGGGGTTGAACTGAATCAGTTGTACGGACTTTGGGCCTGAATAGCTCCACGGCCGGGCGTCTGTTCCGCGTAAGATTATGATTATGAATGCCTACGGGCAACCCTGCCGAGGTCTGCCGAGTTTCGCGGCGAGCTGCGAGGGTTGGACTTTTTTTGACGACAAGAAGGGCTGGAAAGTTGCACGTTGTGACGGCGTCAAAATGCAGAGTTCACCGTTCCGATTCTTACTTTTACTTAATTCCGTTCAAAAATTGGGCAGTTATCATGCGCCGTGATTTTCTGTGGCTGCATGGAGACCGACGAGGAGGGATTTTTGGACAGCCACTTTTTGATGCAGTTTTATGCCACTGTTATGAACTATTTTACAGCAAAGTTGAACTTGAATGGAATTTTACAAGCTCTGGCAGTGACAAATAAAGGCATTTGCGCCGCATGCAGAAAATTTGGCCTGGAGAACTACTGAAGCGTCTTTGCGTCTTTCGATATAGATGCCTGGACTGTTTTGCAAAATATGGCAAGGTCAAAGGATGTAGGTTCTGACAGCGAGCTCTTTGCAAGGCGGTCGAATTGGACATATGGACAAGGGTTTTCAGGGTTGCACAGACAGGCAGCAATAAAGAGTGTAAAAAGGGAAAACGAAAAAAAGTGAGTCCTTTGTCGGGCCGAAATTTGGGCGGACGGCACGCCCTTCTATACTAGAGACTTTCACCGCGGTAGATTCTACACCATCTAAATCCATCGACAAGACATCCAACATGTTCCATGTTGCTCATTACAATAAAACGCTCATTCAATGGTGATATTTTGTACAATGTGCTTCTTGTGTGAATATTATTGTACTCTGTGTTTTGTATGTAATGTTTTGTGATAATTGATCCCTTGACCTTGCTTCTCCATGTGCAGCACCCCGTACCGAATGCGTACACCTTGGCCCTGTCAGGCAGAAAGCCTTTCATAGTCATCAACACAGCGCTTCTAGAACTTTTAGAACCTCAAGAGCTGCAGGTATGTTCTTCCTTTGTAAAAACTGGAATCCCAGTTTACTTTTCAGTTTTCTGTGCAACATGCTGCACCAAGCCTGATTTTACAAAAGAAGGTGTCCTTCAATCACTTGCAATCAGGCGTTGCAAACGTGAACATACAACACAAAGTGCGTGCACACATGTTAGACATGCAGTCCCTCACGACCCACAAATACGTAAGTTTTACGCAAGCTGGTGTCCTTTGTTGTGCAGGCTGTCCTTGCACATGAACTTGGCCATCTTAAGGTACGCCTTGCGATGCACCAAAGCGAGACCGATATGCCTGCAGCCAGTATTTTGTATACAGTCTTGAGTGTTTGTAATATTTTCCGGGCAGACCGTGCTGGGGCTGGCTGAGCCCAGACTAATTAAGGGAATCTCCTGTGAGTAGCCCTAGTTGTGGGGTTGGTGCAGTCGAGGCATGAAGTTTCTCACTGGTTTTTACCATTAATTGGGCTCAGCGTCTGTCTGTGTGCAGAATTTGCCTACCGGTAATTGCTTACTTCTGGGCATGCCTCAAATGTCTAAATCATGACAGGATTATGATGACATGGATGCATCAAGTTCTTACCGCCTCCATTCTCACCTCTGCACAGTGTGACCACGGTCTTTGGCTTACGGTGGCCAACGTGATAGCAGGCGGAACTGTGAGTAGCCATCCCTGAGCACAGCTAAAGCAGTGAAGCTTGAATGTTCAAAGACATGTTGTATCAAGCACTGCTTGTTGAGAAGCGGGTTTTATGCAGCTTCAGTAGGAAGGACAAAGAACTAGATGTTATGTGGACACGCATGTTGCATACACACACAACCAAACACGCACACACACTTGCAGGTAGGCATGCTACCTGTGATAAGCGATATTGTCGAGGAGTCACTCATGCGATGGCTGAGAGCTGCAGAGCTAACGTGTGACCGTGCTGCACTGCTTGTCGCTCAAGACAGAAAGGTCAAGCGCATGGAAATATGAGGAGTAGACAAAGGACTTTGCTTTACGTACTGTTACTCGCTATAAGTAGGAGCTGCGTCAGGATTACAGTGTATTCCTCTCCTGTCATCACATCCTAGCTAGAGGTTCCACTCATCTTTTGCACAAGCAGGTTGTAATTGGAGCGTTGATGAAGTTAGCTGGCGGAAGTCCAAGTTTTGCAGGAGAGCTCAAGTGGGTCCCTTTTTCCCCTTTGTACGCAACTTCCTTAGAGAGCCCTGATCATAGTTAGCTTGAATAATCTACGACTGGAATCAGTAACACTCAAAGCAGTTCAAGGCCTTGCTTGATTGCAAAGAGGCCAGCAACAAATCCTCACGCTTTTCTGATGCTTTTCAGCGTGGATGCTTTCTTGGAACAGGCCAGGAGTTATGAGGAAGCATCCTCCTCCTCATTTGTTGGATGGTATTTACGTGAGTTTTGAAGATCTATAGCAAGAAGAGTCAGCTAATTTTTTTGTTTGGTCTAAATATATTTGAGAGTTTGCCAGAGGCAGTCAACAGAGGCAAGCATCCTGCATTAATGCTTCTTATATGCACTGCAATTTTTTTTAACTAACGTAATGCTCCTTCAGTGCTGCGGGTTTAAAATGTGCGAGGTGCCCAAAAAATTAGCATAATTTGTTTGCGAGTATTTGGACTTAGCAGGGCCAACCAAATTAATACAATAATTGCATTACCGTACGTGCATGTGCTCGCCCCCCCCCCCCCCCGCGGAAAAAGCATTATTTATTTACAGAAAGAGAAACACCTCTAGAATTATTTATTTTACAATAACATTCAGCAACCACCCCCTCTCAAAGGAGTAAGCCACTCTTGCTGTTGTTGCTGTCACTCATTACTGTTGCATGCGTGTGCTAGCTTTGTGTGCTGCTTGGGTGCTATAGCTAGAGTGTGTGCAAGTGTGTGTGTGTGTGTGTGTGTGTGCGGTCGTGTGTGCAAGGGTGCTAGAGAGAGAGTGTGTATGTGCGCGAATGCGTGTGTGTGTTTGTGTGTGTGTGCGCATGTGCATGTGTGTCGGTGTGTGTGTGTGTATGTGTGTGTGTGTGTGTGTGCACCTGTGTGAGTGTGTGCGCCTGTGCATGTGTGTGCGTGTGTGTGTGTGTGTATGTGTGTGAGTGTGTGCGCATGTGTGTGCACGTTGTGCGCCTGCGCATGTGTGTGCACGTTGTGCGCCTGAAGCATGCTGCATCCCTGTCAACTTCATTAGTTGCATAACCACAGAATGCCAATACATTGCCAACAGTACAATCCCTGTCAACGTCATTAGTTGCATAACCACAGAATGCCAATACATTGCCAATTGTACAATCCTGTGGGGTCAAATTAAGGTTTGCAAGTTCTGCATGGCTGCGAGTCCTTGTTCTTGCGCTCCTTTGCCTCTTGCTCAGCGTGGTCCACTCTTGCCTGCTGCAGGCGGGCGGGGTCTGGGGGGGAAGGTGCAGGTGGAGCGGGGGGGGGCATCCTCACCGCTCGTCACTTCAAACAATTAGTTTTTTTTGCAGGGATGGGTCATACGGACTTTTGAGACGTCCCATACGGTATAATACGCTATTAATACGCAATACGCGTATATTACAAAAACGTATTTATGCTATTTTGGGGGGTACCCTGGGATTGCACCAACCACCCTCCAACCACCACGAGTCGTCCCCCCAGCCTCCAGAACATTATAATGCCTCCTGGTAAAGCCCTGAGTGGCATCGTGTTGTTGTAATGGGACAGAAGGGGCAGATACGAGATGCCAGATGCCGGATGCCAGAATTCCAAGATTTCAGCAGCGGTGCCCCCCGCATCCGCAAGCACTTTATGAGGCAGAATCTCAGCGTAGGTGTAGCAGCATGCAAAGCTGACCCGGCAGGAATCCTCAGGGCGCAGTCGCAGCGCTCGCTAGCAATGGGAGAAATTGCCGACGCGAGGAGCATGCAGGAAAAGAGAGGCACCTGCACAGGACTACAGCAAGCACATCAGCAGCAGCATCTACACAGTCATTGGACACCTGCAGCAAGAGGGCAGTGACAAAGGCTTGTGTGGATGCAGCTGTTGCACAATTCATCTACGCTACAGGCACCACCTTCTGAATTGTGGTAGCAATAAGCAAGTGATCATGCTACGTTCTGAGGGGCTGGGAGTTCCTCTGGGGGGCTCTAGAGGGCTTTGAAGTGCCTCTGGGGGGCTCTAGAGGGCCTGGGAGTGCTTCTGGGGTGCTCTGGGGGGCTTGTGGCTGCAAAACTCGTTAAGTGCCCAAAATCGTATTATACGGAGCAATTTGAAAAATACGGTTAAATACGTGATAAATACGATACGACGTATAATACGCCTATGCCGTATGACCCATCCCTGTATTTTTGCTACCGCCCCCCTAATAACCTGAACCGCTCCCCTAGAAATAAATAAGTATCTTACCAACATTTCACCAGTACCGCCCCCTCCAAAAAATAATCATTAGGGGCGGTGATATACTTTATGTACGGTAATACAATAATTGCTAGTTTTGCAAATTTTTGAGCTTTTCTGTGTGCTCTTTTAGCCATCTTCCATAAGGGAATTTGTAGGTTTGGCCAAAACCGTACATACGAAATACGGCGTATCTGGATACGTCGTATAACCGTTTCCGTATATGGAAATTTCTGTCCGTATCCATATCCGTATGACCGTACATGGGTTAAACGACCGTATATATACGCCGTATGTACGGTATAAACCGTATGCACACCGTATATGGACCGTATTTCAGGTGGTGCAGGGTTCGATTCCCAGCAATAGCAGTCCTTTTTGCTGTTATTGGTCGAAATTTTTATTCCTTGCGCCTCATCTTACTGAGCTCTTCCTTTGTTTACCTACTCTATAGAGGCATGCTGCATTAATAAATAGTTTATTGGTGGTCATAGTAGTGGAACTCCCTGTTGCACTGAAAAAGGCCTTTTTTTTGTCTTTTTGGCTTGAAGCAGGCCTAGCTCCCTAACCGTTCATTTTTTGGGTGTAAAAGATTGGGTCATGCGTACTCAGCTCTTCAAGAACTGCAAATGACCCCCCTATGAATTAATTCTGAGTAAATCCATTTTCCCTCATATACGGTATACCTTTTACAGAAATACGGCGTATATACGGTCATATACGGCGTATGTACAGTATATGGAAATCCCATATACGGTTTGGGCCAACCCTAGGAATTTGCAATCCCTTTGGTCACCAACATTTGCAACAGCACAAAGTTCCAGGAGAACAGCAAAAGGTGCAGGCTCCTGCCAAAACCGACTTTAAAAGTCGAAGTTATGCAATGTCCACATTTCCTGAAATTGATTTTATAAATCACAGTGCGAGGCGCCAAATTAGAACTATCTTCTCGCATTATTCTTAGGAGTAACACGGTACAGATTGGACTTTTCCGAGTTCTGCTGGTCTGATTGAGAGTGTAGCCTAAATAGAGGAATGGTGGCTGAATACATGCGCATAAAGGTAAAACGTTCCTCCCCCCAAAAGATACCAGTGTGTTTTTGTGCCATTAAATGGTACTGGATTTTGCTCGCATAGGTCTAAGGGGGGTCAGTTTTTGGCCCACTTTGGCACCCTTTGGGCTGAAATTCGTCCAGGTAACTGGCTTAAGGTCTCAGCAACCAACGGGTCTCTCGCTCCAATTATACATCGTGCTACAACGCTCTTACTTAATTGTGAGAACTGCAAAACACCAAAAACTACTTATAAATTTTCTGCTCTATCTGGTCAGGTAAGCGCACTAATGCTTAACAAATAGGGTCCGCTGCAGCCAATTAGACACATGCCCCCCTTGTTGGCAAATTTCAATCTCAGCTAATTTATTTCCGATGCTACATAATAGCTTGGAAATCACATCTCAAACTCTATGAACGTGTGAAAGTTATGTCCCATTTTGGGCATTCGTCGGCCCCTTCTGTGAAAAATTTGCCCAACCCTTCGCCTTAACATGGTTGTTTGCACGTCACAGGGAACGCTCAAACGCGTGCGCTGTCACACCCTCTCCCTGTTATGCGAGCAAGAGAGATTGATTTATGGGCTGCAAGTGCTGAGTATAAGGCGTTGCTCGCACGGAACAAGAGACACGAGGTGGGTTGGCTACTTAAATGTGGGTTGGTAACAAAAAGCCTCTACTTTTAGCTATGGGTTTTTACTTCAGGTTAGATAGCAAAATACAGCAAGAAGTTTTTCTGAGGTTGCTTGGGTCAGTCTGTTTCCAGGCTTGACTCCGGTTCTTTGGCTGTTTTCTGGAGCTGGTGAAAAGCATGCAAAGCAGTTGGAAGACAATAAGTGTGCTGTCACCCTTGTAACATCTGATAAGGTGCATGGTAGGATGAGGAATTCCAGAGAGGTCTTAAATCCTTGGGGAGGGATGGGGGGCGAGATAGATTATTTTTGGGCGTGCAAGGAGTTTTTTTGAGCTGGGAAATGTTGACGCCTTAAATTGTACATTTCCCCCTCCTTGGCCTTCTGTGTGTTGGACCCTAGGACGCGAAGTGTCTAGGGCCTATGGTTTGCTAGAGAAACTGAGAGCCTTATAGCTTAAAAAAAATCACCTTTCTCTAAAATCTTTAACAGCCATTTTGAGTAAGAATTTCATGCTGAGAAGGATGGTGCTTTCCGATTGGCGTACGACGCCCTGGTTGGAGAACCGGACGCTTTTTTTTGAGCTCCTCGATATAAAATTGATACAGCTGGAAAGAAGACTTAAATTTAAGACATACTGGATTCTGAAGAGCATTCCGCGATGCCGCGAAATGCAAGCCTGGTTCCCGAGCGGAGTCATGTTTTTGCATGTTCGCTACGAGTAGGAAGTTAAACTTAATTTCGCTGCAGCACAATTGCATTTTGGCCACTTGTTGATGTGGTGACGCGTCGCGCGGAGAGGGCACTCACTACCCGGGATTGAGAACGGAGATTCAGAGTTGCAAAGTCTCAGCCCCATAGAGCCGTCCTCCACTACAGGCAAGGGCGATTGCAACAGGCCTGCACCAGCCAGCCATCTTACTTGCTTTTTGCACTTTCTTTGCATGACACTAGGCACACACATTAGGTCAAACACAGGATCTTGAGGATTTTGAGGATGCAGGTATGCATTGAGCACCAGCATTGGGCAAACGCACAGCTCATGCATTTGCACATGCAAGGCTAGCTGGGATATGAGCAGGGACCTAGTTCCAAGAGCCCTCTCTTTGCACACAACTCTGCTCTCTTTGCACACAACTCTGCTTAGGGCAGCCACAGTTGTTAGGCATAGGTATAGGAGACCATGCCATTTGGGAATTCAATAAAGGGCAAGAAAGCCCTTGCTCATCACAGATCTTTGGCTGTCACGACGAGGTTATGGTATCCAGCTTATGCATGGATTGCAAGTATGGGCTATGATGGATTGCAAATATGCATGGGCTATGAATCCAAGGTCTCTGACCTGTTCCTAGAGACCTTAAGCACAGCGCCAGAAAAAGCTATGTAAATTGAATGGACCTAGGGTCCCCAAGCGCAGCGCCACTTCTTAAACGTGGTCTTGGAGCAAAGTGCAGCCAACGCATATCTGAAGTTTGTTATTTAAAACCAGGGATGGGTCATACGGACTTTTGAGACGTCCCATACGGATTAATACGCTATTAATACGACATACGCGCAAACGTATTTTTGCTATTTTGGGGGGTACCCTGGGCTTGCACCAACCACCACGAATTGTCCCCCCAGCCTCCAGAACATTATAATGCCTCCTGGTAAAGACCCTGAGTGGCATCGTGTTGTTGTTATGGGACCGAAGGGGCAGATTTACGAGATGCCAGATGCCAGATGCCAGGATTCAGATGCCAGATGCCAGATGCCAGGATTCCCCCCGCATCCGCGAGCACTTCATGAGGCAGAATCCCAGCGTAGGTGTAGCAGCATGCAAAGCTGACCCGGCAGGAATCCTCAGGGCGTAGTCGCAGCG
>Ga0307968_1004331_pt1 | contig 11586 bp, 10 predicted proteins | sample OrgLakmetagen650_FD_201834 | JGI IMG/M metagenome (GOLD analysis project Ga0307968, IMG submission 201834) | Saline water microbial communities from Organic Lake, Antarctica - #650 | ecosystem: Environmental > Aquatic > Non-marine Saline and Alkaline > Saline | place: Antarctica: Organic Lake... | reverse complement strand
TCTTCCAGGCTGTCGTCTGCCCTCCCAAACCTGTCACAACAAACCCACCACCTGCATTTTGCACACCCCTGGTTCTTTTTTCACAGGTATCGTCCAGGCTACCTCACGTCCTACCAAACCTGTCACAACGAACCCACCACCTGCATTCCGCACACCCCTGGTTCTTTTTTCACAGGTGTCTTCCAGGCTGTCGTCTGCCCTCCCAAACCTGTCACAGCGAACCCACCACCTGCATTCCGCACACCCCTGGTTCTTTTTCCACAGGTGTCTTCCAGGCTGTCGTCTGCCCTCCCAAACCTGTCACAACAAACCCACCACCTGCATTTTGCACACCCCTGGTTCTTTTTTCACAGGTATCGTCCAGGCTACCTCACGTCCTACCAAACCTGTCACAACGAACCCACCACCTGCATTCCGCACACCCCTGGTTCTTTTTTCACAGGTGTCTTCCAGGCTGTCGTCTGCCCTCCCAAACCTGTCACAACAAACCCACCACCTGCATTTTGCACACCCCTGGTTCTTTTTTCACAGGTATCGTCCAGGCTACCTCACGTCCTACCAAACCTGTCACAGCAAACCCACCACCTGCATTTCGCACACCCCTGGTTCCTCACAGGTATCGTCCAGGCTGTCGCCTGCCCTACCTGTAGAGAAACGCCTCAAGTTGTACGCAAAGGCGCTTGGCACCGCGACATCCCCGCAGCTTGCGTTGGCTCTGCTACCTGTTCCCAGGTCGAACTTTTTGGCGTGGCTCCTGCCTGCGGCGGAGTTCAGCTCCCTCATAAAGTACCACAGGTTTGTGTGTGCATGGTGTGTTTGAGGCTGCGCGCGGTGCATGGTGTGTTTGAAGTTGCGCGCGGTGCATGGCGTGTTTGAAGCTGTGCGCGGTGCATGGTTGTGTTTGAAGTTGCGCAGCGGTGCATGGTGTGTTTGAAGTTGCGCGCGGTGCATGGTGTATTTGAAGCTGCGCGCGGTGCATGGTGTGTTTGAAACTGCGCAGCGGTGCATGGTGTGTTTGAAGCTGCGCAGCGGTGCATGGCGTGTTTGAAGCTGCGCGCGGTGCATGGTGTGTTTGAAGTTGCGCAGCGGTGCATGGTGTGTTTGAAGCTGCGCAGCGGTGCATGGTGTGTTTGAAGCTGCGCAGCAGTACATGATGCGTTTGAAGCTGCGCAGCAGTGCATGGTGTGTTTGAATCTGCGCGCGGTGCATGGCGTGTTTGAAGCTGCGCGCGGTGCATGGCGTGTTTGAAGTTGCGCGCGGTGCATGGCGTGTTTGAAGTTGCGCGCGGTGCATGGTGTGTTTGAAGTTGCGCGCGGTGCATGGTGTGTTTGAAGCTGCGCAGCGGTGCATGGTGTGTTTGAAGCTGCGCAGCGGTGCATGGTGCGTTCCAAGCTGCGCAGCGGTGCATGGTGTATTTGAAGCTGCGCGCGGTGCATGGTGTGTTTGAATCTGCACGCGGTGCATGGTGTGTTTGAAGTTGCGCGCGGTGCATGGTGTGTTTGAAGCTGCGCAGCAGTGCATGATGCGTTTGAAGCTGCACAGCAGAAGCTGCACAGCTGCACAGCGGTTGAAGGACTTGCACAGCACTGTTGGAAGGACAGTGTGTTCCTTACTAGATGTTCAAGGAATATGTATACTGGTAATGCACTTGGATTGTGTCAATTAGAAGCGTGTATTGTAAGGTGTGCATGTGACGCTTTTTAGGGTACCTTACAATGCTGGTAATGTACAAAGCAGCGCTCCATGCTGACATGCACTAGAGACATGTAATTGTAATCAGGTATACCCACATATGCATACGCACACACTCATATATAGACTGTACACACAAGTGGTTGCAAAGAGGTAACATAATCACCAGCTGCTGCCTTGGGGCAGGCTCCTATTGACACACACTCACATATACACATACACACACACATACATACATACAAGCACACACACACACAGGCGCACATTCTACTTAAACATAGGTGGTGTTCATGGGGCCTTATGATTACTTATTGCTGCCACGGGGCTGGCTACTCCTACGTGTGGCTGGGAGGGAATGGGTTCTTCTACATGCTCACCAAGAATTCCGTCAACCTGTTTGGCCTGCTCACACTCATTGCCGGCCTGGTCATCAGTGCAACGTCTTGTGCATGGCTGCGCAGGGCGAATTACCAGGTGGGTGCGTTTCTTTCACATTGTGTGTGCGTGCCTTCTTCATCTGCCTGTGCTGTCGTGTGTCTCTGCTTCAGTGTTGTTCACTAGGATGTTATGCATTGAGTGTGTAGGAAAAATTACCATGTGAGTGCGCTTCCTTCACGTTTGTGTGTGTGTGTGTATGTGTGTGTGTGAGTGTGCGTGTGCACCTTCCTCACCTGCTTGTGCTGCCGTGTGTCTGTGCTTCAGTATCGATGACTAGGGCGTTCCTGTGCAAGGGTGCGTAGGACAAATTACCAGGTGGGTGCGCTTCTTTTGCGTCTGTGTGTGCGCACCTTCCTCAACTGCTTGTGCTGTCGTGTGTCTCTGCTTCAGTATCAATGACTAGGGTGTTTCGGTGCGTGGGTGTGTAGGACGAGTTACTAAGTGGGTGCGCTTATTTTGCGTCTGTGTGTGCGCATCTTCCTCATCATAATTTAGATCACTAGGGTGTTTATGTGCAATGGTACGCAGGGCGAGTCACCGGGTGGGTGCACTTCCTTATTGTTTCTCTTTGGTTTGCTGCTGAAACTTTGTTTTCGCATTCAAGCCAGATGACTTGACGAAATGAGTTGAATAAGCATTGGTGTGTCTGTGCATAGATGTGGAGTATTTGGGTGGTTTTGTGCAATGGTACAGAGGACAACTGATCAGTTGGGTGTGTTTGCTATGCAACTTTTTTGCATTTTTTGGGGGGAAGTAGATGTCTATGCTTTGGATTTGGTGAGAAATACACAAATGACCACACAGACAGTGACAACCGCTTTCCACACTAATGAAGGAAATGCGTCACCAATTTTACACAGGCAGTGCAAACCACTCCCCACACTAATAAAGGAAACGAATCACTGTGGTACTGAGTACTGTGAAAAAACTCCACCAGAAAGGGGAGAGAAACACGTAGCCATCTTGAATTTCAAGTCAAACACTGCCCATCTTTTGCTTTAGTACAGCAATCTTTCTCAACCACTATTAAACCAATCGACCCTGCACGTTCCCTCCACTTGCAGCTCTTCCACACAGCCCAAATCAGGCTGGCCCATATTTCGCTTGTGTTCAGCATCTTTTCAAGAGACCTTCGGAGACCACTTAACCCTGCACACCCTTTCCTTCACTCGCAGCTCTTCCACAGGGTCCACATCATAGCTGCTCCCCTCTTCCTCTTCGCGCTCTTCGCTCAGCATCTTTTCAAAAGACCACTCAACCCTGCACCCCCCCCCCCTCACTCGCATCTCTCTACAGGGTCCACGTTGTAGCTGCTCCCCTCTTCCTCTTCGCGCTCTTCGCTCAGCATCTTTTCCAAATACCACTCAACCCTGCACCCCCTCCCCCTCACTCGCAGCTCTTCTACAGGGTCCACGTCATAGCTGCCCCCCTCTTCCTCTTCGCGCTCTTCGTCCACGACCGCATCTCCCTCTACTTTGTGGCCCCCTCCCTGGTGCTCATCGTCGTTGACCGAGTGCACCGCATTTGGAGTGACACCAACAACCGGACGTGAGTTGTGAACTAGGTGCTTGCGCATTGCCTACAATCACATTTCACGCCTGTCTTAGAAAGAGTCTGCTCCGTGCTTACTATCACGTGCACACGGTCTTCCGTGTGACGCCTTCCTTCCCTGGTGCTCATCGTTGTTGACCGAGTGCACCGCATTTGAAGTGACACCAAAATCTGCACGTGAGTGTTGTGAACTAGGTGCCTGCGCATTGCCTACAATCACACTTCACGCCTGTCTTGGCTAGAGTCTGCTCCGTGCTTACAATCACGTGCACACGGCTTTCCGTGTGACGCCTTCCTTCCCTGGTGCTCATCGTCGTCAACCGAGTGCGCCGCATTTGGAGTGACACCAACTAGGCTCACGTGAGTTGTGAACTAGGTGCCTGCGCATTGCCTACAATCACATTTCACGCCTGTCATGGCAAGAGTCTGCTCCGTGCTTACAATCACGTGCACACGGCTTTCCGTGCGGCACCTTCCTTCCCTGGTGCTCATCGTCGTCAACAGAGTGCACCGCATTTGGAGTGACACCAACATCCGCACGTGAGTTGTGAACTAGGTGCCTGCGCATTGCCTACAATCACACTTCACGTCTGTCTCGGCAAGAGTCTGCTCCATGCTTACAATCACGTGCACACGGTTTTTCGTGCGGCGCCTTCCTTCCCTGGTGTGCATTACCGTTGACCGAGTGCACCGCGTTTGGACTGACACCAACTAGGTGCCTGCGCATGCATAGGCTCACGTGAGCTGTGAACTAGGTGCCTGCGCATTGTCTACAACTAGGCGCATGTGAGCTGTGACCTAGGTGCCTGCTCATGTCTACGACTAGGTGCACGTGAGCTGTGAACTAGGTGCCTGTGCATTGTCTACAATCACACTTCACGCCTTGCTTGTGTCTAGAGTCTGCTCCGTGCTTACAATCACGTGCACATATTTGTTCCTGTGCGGCGCTTTCCTTGCTTCTGATAAAAAGCAATGCGCTTGGCACGACACCCAAAACTGCACGTGAGTGTGGTATTGTTTGTCTGTTTGTTGTCTATAATTGCACTGCACTTTTGGTTCCGTGGCCCTTTTCTTTGCTCCTGACAAAGTGCATTGCGGTTGGGGCAGCACCAATGCTGCACGTGAGTTTGTGTTGTGTGTCTGATTGTTGGCTATGATTGCACTGCACACTGCACACCATTTCCGTGCCCCTTCCCTGTTGTTAATGAGATGCTGCGTGTTTGGTGTGACACCTGCAAGTGGGTGTGGTGCTGTGTGTCTCTGTGTAGCTTATCTTCTCCTTGCGGATCTGGCTGCAAAAAGAAAGACGTACTTGGAGAGCAACAAGCATTGCTCCTTGGGTACCTCGCGGTTTGGTTGTTGGAACTTAAGGCAGCTTAATTTCTTGGGGGGCAACTTGGGTGTTTAGGGGGCAGCTTGGATGTTTGGGGGTAACTTAATCTTTCTGTTTGCCTTGCGTGTCTGATTGTTTATTTAATGCAATTGTTGCTCTCGCAGGTCTGTGAGTAAAGCTCACAACAGCTGAACATAGGGCGAGCAACATAGCTGTCTGTGTGCCTTGCGTGTCTGACTGCGCAACTCAATGTAATTGGTCCTCTTGCAGGTCTTTGAGTGAAGCCCAAGGCAGCTTGACCTAGGGGGGGCAACATAGCTGTTTGTGTGCCTTGCGTGTCTGACTGCATAACTCAAATGTGTTTGGTACTCTTACAGGTCTGTGAGAAGCCCAAGGCAGCTTGATCTGTGAGGGCAACAGCATCATAACCATGAAGCTGGCTTGGAACAAGGTGCGCACCTTCACAATATCGTAATATAACGTGCAAACACGCACCTTCATGATATACTTATACAACTTGCAAACGCACACCTTTATAATATAATAATATGACGTGCAAACACACAAGGGACAACCCTCACAAAAACTGTAGTCGAACGTGCAAACACAAGCAAACAAAAGGTTGCCCTTTACCGGATGATTTTCTATGACGTGCAAACACGCAAGGGGCTGCTCTTCACTAGAAATTTAAGTATAACGTGCAAGCACGCAAAGGGCGGTTCTCCACCGGGAGACATTGTCAAACATGCAAACACGCAAGGGCCTTTCACTAGAAATTGAAGTAGATCGTGCAAACACACAAAGGGCGGTCCTCCACCGGGAAACACAGTCAAACATGCACAATACGCAAGGCTGCTCTTTAATGAAAGTTGCAGTCAAAGATGCAAACACATGGGCTGAAGGGGTCAGCGGATAAACTGCACGTGACAACTGATGTGCAGATTACCGAATATGCATCCAAACGAGTTATTTGTGTCAAAAAGTCGAAGAGTTGATTGAGTGAGAAGAGGAGGGAGAAAGAACCTTCACCAGAAATTGCAGCGTAACATGCAAACACACGAGGGCTGGCTCTCACTGGAAAATGAAGTGTAACATGCAAACACATGATGGCTGACTTCCACCAGAAAATGTAATGTAGCATGCAAACACACGAGGGCTGACCTCCACTGGAAAATGAAGTGTAGCACGCAAACACACGAGGGCTGGCCTTCACCGGAAAATGAAGTGTAAACTTTGCAATACACAAGAGCTAACCATTGGAAATTGTAGTGTAACATGCAAACACACAAAGGGTTTCCTACATTTACCGGAAGTGCAGTCAAATGTGTACACTCCCACTGGCGGCTACATTGTCACTGTCAGGGTGAATTTCGCAGATGAGCGAGGTTTGTGTTGTTTGCAGTTTTATGTGTCTGGAGTTGTGCTCAAGTTTGGTTCTGCGTTCAGGTCTAGTTCTGTGTTGAGAACCACATAATTGGATTCAGGCTTTGGACAGGAGATCCTTGTTACACAGAAAACATATGTAGCTTGATTTTGCCAACCCTTCTCATGTATGTAGGGTTGGCCAGAACCACTTAGTATACTCACCATGCCCTCAAATGTAAAAGATGAAATTGAAACACATGTACTTCACTGCACCCACACCATCGCCCTCTGACTCAACCTTCCCTCGTCCCTTCATTTTTTAAAGTGATCTGGCATGGATTGTGTGTGCACAGGCCACCGCACTGCAAGGGGAAGAATCACTGTGCACCTAATTAACTGCTTCCACATCATCCATCGCCCGCTGACTCAACCTTCCCTCGTCCCTTGTTTCGAAAATGATCTGGCATGGATTGTGTGTGCACAGGCCACCGCACTGCAAGGGGAAGAATCACTGTGTACCTAATTAACCGCTTCCACATCATCCATCGCCCGCTGACTCAACCCTCCCTCGTCCCTTCATTTTTTATAAAATAATCTGGCATGAATTGTGTGTGCACAGGCCACCGCACTGCAAGGGGAAGAATCACTGTGTACCTAACTAACTGCCTCCACATCATCCATCGCCCGCTGACTCAACCTTCCCTCGTCCCTTCATTTTTGAAAGTGATTTGGCACGGATTGTGTGTGCACAGGCCACCGCACTGCAAGGAAAAGAATCACCGTGTACCTGAATAACTGCCTATACACCATCCATCGCCCGCTGACTCAATCTTCCCTCGTCCCTTCATTTTGAAAGTGATCTGGCATGGATTGTGTGTGCACAGGCCACCGCACTGCAAGGCGGAGAAACACTGTACCTCACCGCCCCCACCATCTCCCTCACCACACCACACCCCTTTTCGATCGCGGATGTGGTTCCGCACGCATCAGCACCAGTGCCAAATTCAATGGGAGGGATGCGTTGCTATGGTGCTGCTACGTCAGCATCAGTACCAAAGGGAGGGCTGCGCCATTTTGATGCTGCTACGTCAGCATCAGTGCCAAGTTCAGAGGGAGAGCTGCATCATTTCGGTGCTGCTGCGGGATGTCAGGTCGCCACGATCCATGTAAAGGTAGCGGGCAGCTGGACTTCTGCGTTGCAAGCCCACGCTCAGCTCACACCAAACAAGCCGTTACCTTTGAAGGTGAGGCCTTCTGCGTTGTGAGCCCACGCTCAGCTCACACCAAACAAGCCGTTACCTTTGAAGGTGAGGCCTTCTGCGTTGTGAGCCCACACACAGCTCACACCAAACAAGTCTTTACCTTTGAAGGTGAGGCCTTCTGCGTTGTGAGCCCACGCTCAGCTCACACCAAACAAGCCGTTACCTTTGAAGGTGAGGCCTTATGCGTTGTGAGCCCACACACAGCTCACACCAAACAAGCCGTTACCTTTGAAGGTGAGGCCTTCTGCATTGTGAGCCCACACACAGCTCACACCAAACAAGTCTTTACCTTTGAAGGTGAGGCCTTCTGCGTTGCGAGCCCACATACAGCTCACACCAAACAAGCCGTTACCTTTGAAGGTGAGGCCTTCTGCATTGTGAGCCCACACATAGCTCACACCAAACAAGTCTTTACCTTTGAAGGTGAGGCCTTCTGCGTTGCGAGCCCACACACAGCTCACACCTAACAAGCCGTTACCTTTGAAGGTGAGGCCTTCTGCATTGTGAGCCCACATACAGCTCACACCAAACAAGTCTTTACCTTTGAAGGTGAGGCTTCAGTGGTCTGGCGCTGCTCTTTTGATTTCTCGACCTACATCAGTGTCCTCACGCATGCCGTACTAAATATTGCTGCACTTCGGTTTCTTTGTGGACAAGAGTGTGCGCACGCATGGTGTGCTCAATGTTGTTTCACTTTGCTTCCGTTGTGAGTTTGATTGTATGCCCACGCTTTGCGTGCTCAACGTTATTCAAACTTGCTTCCGTTGTGAGTTTGATTGTTTGCGCACGCTTGGCGTGCTCGACTTTGTTCCACTTTGCTTCCGTTGTGAGTTTAATTGTATGCCCACGCTTTGCGTGCTCAACGTTATTCAAACTTGCTTCCGTTGTGAGTTTGATTGTTTGCGCACGCTTGGCGTGCTCGACGTTATTCCATTTTGCTTCCGTTGTGGACATGAGTGACTTTGGTTGCATTTTTGCTATTATAAGCAATTGAAATTCTTGGTGATGTGACCCAGTCTGGCTGTTGTGCCTTCCTGCTGTGCTCTGTTTGTCCTATTGGGCACTCATGTCTGTGCCATTTTATAACTATGCACAACCCAACTTCTGGTGATGTCACCCAGTCTAGCTGTTGTGCCTTCCTGCTGTGCTCTGTTTGTCCTATTGGGTGCGCATGTGTGTGCTACTTTTTAAACTGTGCACAACTTGATTTGTTGGGCACACATGTGTGTGTGCTGCTTTTTAAACTGTGCACAACTTGATTTCGTGTGTGTTACTCTTAAAACTGTGCGCAACCCAATTTCATGTGTCTTACTCTTAAAACTTTGCATGACCCAATTTCGTGTGTGTCTCTCTGTGTGTGTCCCTGTGTGTGTGTGTGTGTGTGTGTGTGTGTGTGTGTGTGTGTGTTTTGCGTGTGTGTTTGCGTGTGTGTGTGCGTGTTTGTGTGTGTGTGTCACTTTTTAAACTGTGCACAACCCGATTTCGATCTGTAGGTGGAGGGACCATACAAATCAAGTTTGGCAGCCATGCCGTACTCGCCTGTTGTTGTGATGGTGGCAGGCGGGATAGGGGTAAGCTGTATTGATCAAATCCATTGTTGTCCAGCACACTCATGCTATATATAAGTGCCAGAGGTCCCGTGCACGGCTATTCTGCACTTGGCTGCTTCATTCAACACTTCAACACACCCTAGGTTTTGTGTGTAGGGTTGGCCAGAACCATATATATACGGTGTATATACGGTATTTTTGGCAGGGAAATCACCAAAAATACGGTCGTATAAGGTGTACATATACGGTTCTGGCCAACCCTAGGTTTTGTGTGACATGTGCACCAGTAAGTGGAAAACGCTGAACAGAAACGCTGAATAGCAGATAGAATCATAAATTGGAACGCGATGTTTTGTAACTAGTGTAACGCTACGCTTATTGGAAATGCTGAATAGTAATTGGGGCTTGCTGATTAGGAATGTAAGAAGCCACTCGACCTGCTTAAGTGATCTCATTAGGGGTGACCTGCCAGGTAGGATTGGCCAGAACCACATCTAAATGGTGAATACACGGTATTTTAGGCAGGGAAATCATCGAATATTCGATCATACACGGTGTATATATACGGTTTTAACCAACCCTACATATACATACGGTATATACACGGTGTTTTCGGCAGAGAAATTATCGAATATACGGTCATACACAGTGTAATTATACGGTTCTGACCAACCCTACATATATACACGGTATATACACGGTGTTTTTGGCAGGGAAATCATCGAATATACGGTCATACACAGTGTAAATATACGGTTCTGGCCAACCCTACATATATATACGGTATATACACGGTGTTTTTGGCAGGGAAATCATCGAATATACGGTCATACACAGTGTAAACGGTTCTGGCCAACCCTACATACCGTCCGTTTACGATCACTTCGGAAATTAAATGATTATTTGGCCAGAAAACGAAACTTTTTATTAATTCTTGGAGGGAAGAAACTATTTATAGTGGTTTTGAGGGTATAAATCGAAATGAGCTCCAAGCGCGCCAGTGTGAACTTCCTGGCCGGGTTCTTGAAGCCCCAGTCCCCAGCTGAAAGGCTGGCTGCTCAGCAGCGGGACCGTGAGAAGCTGCAGAGGGAGAGGCAGCTCAAGGAGCTGCAAGAGGAAGAGGCAAAGGCAAGGGGCGAGGCTGGGAAGAGGCCTGTGGGGCGCCCGCGCGGCTCCAAGAAGAAGCCCCCTTCTCTCACAGCCCCTTAAGAAACATCCATACAGAGTGCGTGGCAAGTGTGTAAGAGAAGGTTCCTTCTCTGAATGAGGGAAGCACACATGCAAGCACTAAGCTGTTGTTCTCTATATGCAGCCAATGGTCCGTCTGCACAGCAGCCTGCACAGCAGCCTGCACAACAGCCTGCACAGCAACAGCAGCAGCAGGAGCAGCAGCAGCAGGGGCAGGATGGCAAGCGCAAGAGGGGGCCTACACTGACTGGTTCAAGGGGGGGCTGTTCAAACTGGTTGTCGCAGCTGTCCAACGCTCCAACGATGTCCCCAATTACGTTTGCCCCATTGTGTGGCTATTGTTGCATGTAAACCCCTAACCTCTCTTTCCCTGCTTCTGAGCACTTTGCAGCATCAGCCACAGCTTTAGCCACAGCCACAGCCACAGCCACAGCCACAGCCACAGCCACAGCTTCAGCCTCAGCCTCAGCCTCAGCCTCAGCCTCAGCCTCAGCCTCAGCCTCAGCCACAGCTTCAGCCTCAGCTACTGTTTCAGCCATAACAAACAGCAATAGTGAACAGGCAGCATTCACAGGGGGGCTCTCGAACTCAAAATTTAATTCCCGGCAGGGCCCTCCCGAAGTGCCCTCAAACTCATAAATTAATCCCCAAACCCCCTCACGAACCAAAATCGTAATTGAAAGTGTGCTCCCGAAGTGATCGTGAACGGACGGTATGCGTGAAGAGTGTGCGTGTGTCGTTTCTGGTCCTGCGTCATCTCCGCCCTGGAAACCTTCAGTGGGGTTGGCTTGCATGCACTACTAATACTCAAACTCGGGTGCTCCTGGTGCTGCTGCTTCTGGACCCCTTGCTGTTGAACCACTGGCTGCTGTTGGACCATCACGGATTCCCTTCCACGAGGGACACGGCTGCTCAATACCACAAAAACAATTGTTAAATATTGCCTTGATGCAAGGCTTTGGATTTTTGTGGTCTCGAAGGCCAGTGGAAGGTAACTTTTTGACCACTTTCAGACCGTATATATACGTATTTATACAGAAAAACCGTATATATACGTATTATACGGCGTATATATACGCCGGCTAAAATTCATATAGGGGTATACGAATACGGGTACGGAGAACATTTATTTATACATACGTATATATACGGTATGTATGTATATATATATATATATATATATGGCGTATATATACATATACGGTTT
>Ga0307968_1004328_pt1 | contig 11590 bp, 8 predicted proteins | sample OrgLakmetagen650_FD_201834 | JGI IMG/M metagenome (GOLD analysis project Ga0307968, IMG submission 201834) | Saline water microbial communities from Organic Lake, Antarctica - #650 | ecosystem: Environmental > Aquatic > Non-marine Saline and Alkaline > Saline | place: Antarctica: Organic Lake... | reverse complement strand
CCAATTGTGGACCACAGCAGCAAGTCCTCCCCCCCTTCCACCACCATCGCCCCCTCACTACTCAAGCCACACCCTCTGCTTGCTGCCCAGACCTGTGTCACGCAGCCTGTCCTGCACCTTGGCCTCGTGCATGCCATTCAAGACCCTGGGGTACAGATGCCTCCTCTCTGCTATGCGGGTGTCAATGCGGAGGCATTGGTGGGAGCCATGACAAAACAAGAGCTCCGCTTCCAGCAGGTGTGTGTGTATGTGTGTGTGGGGGGGGGGGGAGTGCAAGTCGAGGGGTGTATATGAACTGGTGTGTGTCAGTACTTGTCTGTGTGTAAACAATTGACCTTATGTGGTGTGTGTGTGCGCATTTAGACACAGACAGAGGGCTTTCAATTTTATATATGAAAAGCAGGTACACGGATGGTAAGATATCTGGCGTCGAAGCATTTGTTTCTTTACATTTGAGGCTGTGCACTTTGCAGCTAGGCGTGTGTATGATCTGCAGAGACTTAGGTGATCTGCAGGTACATGAGTGGCGGAAGAAATCAGTTAATGACCCTGTAAATCAGCAGCTTGCACATTTTCAACTGCTCAGTTGGCCTGTACGCACAGAGACCAAATCTCTCACCCACACCTTACCAGGCATGGCGGAACACCCTCCAGAAGCAGCTTGCTCAGGCCAAGCAGAGCGTGTCCAAGCCTGTGCTGTCCAAGGAGGAAGCCAAAGCACCCACGCACCCTTCCCTCCCGATTCAGCAGGGGCACGTGCAGCAGGAATCCAGCCCAGAGGCTGCTGTCATTGCTGCGCTCGCTGCTCAAGCAGAGCATGCCGATGGGGAGGCACACGTGTCCAGCCTGCAATGTGCGCTTAACAGCATGGCAGCTGCACGAGAGGAGGGTGTGGGCTTGAGTGGGGTGGCAGCAGAGGTGGAGGCAAGGGCTGCAGGAGAAGCAAGCTCTGTCGAGCCAACACCTGTGGCTGCTGAGGATGTGGAGGCTGCAGAAGGCAACGAGGCAACAGCGGCAGTAGTGGCACCTGTGTCACAGGCTGCTGAAGTGGAACCTGTGTCACAGGGTGCTGTGTTAGAGGAGGGAGCGGGGGATGCCGCTGCATCTGATGCCGTAGCTGTGGAGCCAAGCTCAGAAGGTGCTGAAGCAGTGGTAGCAGGCACAGCTGATGGAGCGGTAGCAAGTGACGTTGAGAGGCAGCAGCAGCAACAGCAGCAACAGCAGCAGCAACAGCAGCAACAGCAACAGCAGCAGCAGCAACAGCAGCGGCAGCGAGAGCAACAGCAACATCAATTGGCACTAAATCCAGTGGCATCCCCTCGTGAGCTGAAAAGCTCTGATCGGGATGCCTCCTCACTTGCAGCCACCAGCACCACGTTAAACCCTCCCCCCACTCCCAAGGCACCTACAGCCACCCAAAATCATCCCTCTTCCGACCTTGACGGTGTGACCTCTGCACCGCCTTCGCAACCTGCTCCCGCTCCCGCAGTCACTAGCGGCAATGCCCACCGCTGGCTCAGCATGTTCCTGGTTGCATGCCTTGTGGCTGGTGCCACAGCAGCAGCCTGCCTCCTCGTCCAAACCGGCCACGTCAGCAGCCCGCGACTGCTGCCCTCCCTGCACTGTGCAGCCCGTGCTGCCTGGTACGCAGCACGTGTGGTGGGCATGGCAGTCACCATGCTGCACAGAGTAGCTGCTGATGCCACCGTGGAGTGCATAAACAGCTTTGCCTCCTCGGATACTTCATACCGGCTGCACTCCTTGGCAGAAAGCACCTCTGCTGCACTCACCAGCCTAGCTTCTGTGCTAGCAAGCAGTGCAGGCGCTGTACCCTCAATAGCTGTTGCGTGCGGGCAGCGTGGCCAGACCGTCCTAGCAGCATTGCCTGCCTTTGTGAGTGCACAAACAGAGCGTGTGCAGTTATGGGCGGCAAGTGCTGTGGTGCGCGTGCGTGCTACCGCAAATGCTGCTGCACCACGTGTAGCGGCCTTGGGCCGGAAGGGGGTAGCAGCATGCCAAGCTTTGTGGCCTTTCTTGCAGCAGACTGCCAGCAGCTGCATAGCCGGCGCACACACAGGTGCGTTGCCTTCTTACTCGAATGACGTGAAAATGGCCTTACAGAGCATAGGTTCCCTCCCTGTAAGGAGCTTTTCTTTAGGAAAGACCCTTGACTGTTTTGTGATTCCATTAATTAGGGACGCACGCGCACAATTATCCACTTGTTTGAAATATACTTTGACTAAACCCACGCTATGGGGTAAGCAACAGATCTGGTTTACAACGTCAGAGATCTCTCTATTCCTCCCTCGTCCACTCAGGAGGCACAAGGCTATTAGAAGCTGGAAGCAGCTGTGCAGGGCGTGGGCAGGTGTGGGGGGCACAGCTGTACCAGGGAGCGTGCTGGCTAGGTTGCAGGTCAAGGCACATGGTTGCTGTCATGCGTCCCCACCTCTCCACGGCAACAGATGTGGCTCTCAGCTCGGCAGCAGCAGCAGTGGTAGCCATGGGCATGGGGGGTGAGCCAGGGGGGGGCAGTGAAGAGGAAGAGGGAGAGCTGGGTGCTGTGCCTGCTGCAAGGCGGGTGCTGCGCCTCAAGTCAGGAGCTTCCCGCGGGCAAAGTGAAGTGCAAGCTTCTACGCCAGGTGAGTGTGCTTGTGTGTGTATGTGTGTATGTGTGTGCTTGTGTGTTTGAGGGACAAAATGAAGGAAAAGGCACTTGTGTTGTCTAAGATCAGCACTTGGCTGTGGATTAGGAATGCAGATGTTTGCATAGCAAGCATACTTCTTATCGTACCATGTGTGCCTGCAGCACGCACGCCCCGCAGCCGATTTGCTCGCCGTACGCCACTCCGATACTTGGAGGATGATGAGCGTGCATTGTGGCAGCAGCAGCGCGATGATGAGGAGGCAGCCATCCATGTGAGTCATTGTTGTGGACAGCTGGAAATTATTATGGATGGTGCACAAGAGGCAGACCAAACATGCATGCTTTTTGCCGTAATTCAAGGCAGCAGAGAATCTCATGCTTGGACAAGGATGTAATATCGACCATTTATGCCACTGGTACAATACTTCAAAGGAGGTTGCAACGGCCCCTGCAACTATCATCGTCTAATTATACCTAATGGCAGCATGATTTTGTTCTTTTATTTGCAACAAATCATTTGTGCTAAGTACTTTTCCACTTTGTTTGTTGTGTATTTATAGAATGACGTTTCAGTCCAACCACTGCTGCAAAGAATTCATGCATCTTCCTGCAACATGGAAGTCAGGTGGTTCCTCGCATCCGTAAAGCTCGATCAACACATCACCTGCAGGCAAGCGAGCGTGAAGCGTTGTTAGGGCGCACGACAGCTGCAGCAGCTGATGTGAACCTGCTTGGATCAGCGTCAACAGAACACATGTGGTTGCGGGGCCGCTTGGTGCTTCGACAACCCGGCTTGACCTCGGTGGACAGGAGGCAGCGCCAGCAGCAAAGGCGGGAGGATCATGAACAATTGTAATCATGCATTTAGTTGGTTGCAGGGAACGCCGCTACTGATCAAGGTTTGACAGCAGAATGACTGAGGGTGACGAAAAACATTAGCGAGTTGCAAGCTTTCTATTGTGACGAGAAAAGGGGGAAATAGCATGCAGTAACCATTATTTAGTGTTGCTGTTACGTGGAGCATGCTTAGATAGATAGCTTACAGGTACCATGCCACTTGGCCTGCCATGCACTTACGAATGCTAGTCACCTGGTAGAGGATGGGATGAGCTGTGGGAAAGTCGTAGTTACTTTTCTTGTGCGACAAATACAGTGGAGGCGAAGGCTTTGCCTTTTTGTGTTGTTGTACATAAGCTGGGTGTGTCATAGATTACAATTGATGTTTCAGTTTCGGTTTCAGCCATGAAGGTGACTGTTGTTGCCGTGTTGAGTTGCTAGGGTATGCTGTTGTGAGGATGTATATGATTGTGTAATTATCCCTTATTGCCCAAAATAATTACTGCCGGCTTCCTCAACCGTAGTTTCAACATAGCAGCTAGGTCAACGACCAGAAGCATGCAGTAAGCTCTTGCTGCTATGAGATTTTGCAGAAATGCAAGCATTGCCGGAGCAAGTTAACAAATTAGAATGCTGCAGATCTGGGATCGCAACATTTTCATATGTCACATCAGGGGTTGCCGGACCACAACAAAGAAAGCAGGTTGGTAGTAATGCACCAGTCTATATTACTTTTTTCATGTAATTTAGCTTTCTAGTTGAATGCATATAGCTAACGTAAAGTACCGTCAGTAATTATAACCAGCAAAAGACAAGGGTTGAGCACAGGGATGGTCAACTAAGAGGAAAACGCTGAAATGGTACAATACAATGAGTTAGTCGGGCAAAGGGTTTCAATTAAGCTCAGGGAGCTTCCATGGTGGCAGCGTCCAAGCTAGCTACTGATATCAACAACATCACTTTCTCCTGTCGCCAAGCGCTACAACACTTTTTAGTCTAAGCCGACTAGCCAAACGGACGGGGCGAGATGAAATCCCAAATGAATATGCCACCAAAATGCCCAGCAGAAGTTCAGGGTCCCCCACCCAACATTTGCAGTTTCCAGGGTCAGCACTGTCCTAGGTACCAACGCAGTCAGTCTCGTGGCGCACATGCCTGTTTGGCCACTGAGTGATCTAATCCTCACAACAGATCAACGGCCCGTTCCGAGAGCACCGAAATAACAGTGACACAAAAAAAAGGGCTTGCTCATTACGAAGGAATGGAGCGAAGAGACATATTGGTTGGTGAGGAGGGGCGGGCGGGCACATCGCATAAAAGACTCCATGATTTAATATAGGTCGTAACAAATGCCTGCGCCTTTGTTGTCTGTGATTCAAGACATTTACAACCGTGATGAGTATGTCTTGAAGGATGGTGATAAGACTGCTCGTGCGCATCCGACTCGTGGGGTTAAACAAGGTTGCCCCCTGTCTCCTCTGCTTTTTTCCCTTTATATTAACGATATTGACAACATTGCTGAGGGTGAATCAGGGGCTATCACCGGAACCGCGGGTGTGCACGTCTCACACATGTTGTATGCAGATGATCTGACTTTGCTGACTAATGAGCCCCGTGATATGCAAATCATGCTGAATCGGTTGGCTGTGTATGCCAGGAATAAACATATAATTCTCAACACTTCCAAGTCCGAGGTTGTGCACTTCAACTCCGCGGGTGAAAATGTTCCTGTTTTTAATGTTGACAGTGCCACCCTTCATCGCAAAGATTCTTTTAGGTATCTGGGCATGTTTTCTACAGGACCTTGAACATGGTTAAGTCTGCTGAACACGCGGCCTGTCCTTTTCTTGCCTCTGCCTATAGGATACGTAGATTTGTGCGTGAACACGCTTTGGCAGACAGGCCACACACTTCTTTGTGGCTCGATAAGACGTATATTATTCCTGCTGGCATGTATGGTATTAGTCAAGTATGGGGTACTGGTGTTTTGCAGGCAGGCAGGGAGTTCTCTAGCTCGCTGTCTACGCTTCATTTGCATTTTCTAAAGGGCACGTTAGGTGTGAAGCGGTCTACCACTAATTGGGCTGTACTTTGAGAATGTGGACATTAACCGTTGCAACTCTACTGGTTTCGGTCAGCTGTCAAGCTTTTCAATAGTATGCTTAACACCAATACTATGACACTTCTTTGCGGAGGGTAGTCAAGGCTGATCTCAATTTACAGCCTCGTTCAAGTGTCTGCTGGACAGCTCAATTGCTGAGCGGTTTTCAGGGACTGCGTGGGTGTGAGTTGTATGTTTGATATGTTTGAACTGGGCATGCTATTACTATGCAAGAGTTTACTGCATATTTGAAGCATAGGATGAGAGGTGTTTGGAGAGACGCTGAGTCGGTGGACCCCAACACGCACAACAACAAACTGGCCACTTATCATTCTTGGTTTGCCACCCCTTTATCTCGAAATGAGCGTATGCCGATTAATGTACCACGGTATTTCCATCTTGATCGTCTGTCCTAACATGTTATGCGCAATATAAGTAGATTCCGCTCGCGTGCGCATACTTTGAAAGTTTGGGCAGCAGCGTGGCTTGAAGATGGTTCTTGCGTATGTGACCAGTTTCCTGGTGAAGATGAACATGTTCAGAACGAGGTGCATGCTCTTTTATTTTGCCAAAACCATCGAGTTTGTGAGCTGAGGAAACATTTTCCTTTCTATTTACGCCTTTTACTGAGGACTTTTCAGCGGCCCAACCCTTTTTGCTGCAACAGGTCAACAACCAACTTGTTCATAAATTCCTTTCTCAGCAGAACAGACATTTTCTCTTTCTTTCTGAGCTTATGGATTTATTTGTGGCTGGCCAAGACCAGTCAGCAGCCGATCAGCCAAATATCCCTGGCTGAAGGTCATCCCCCATTGTAACCATTGTAACTATTGAACGCAACAACAGCCCATTTTCTGATTACTTTGCTGCCAATGATTGGGCGTAACAGTATGAGCAGTTTCCTAAATAGTTCCTTGTTAAAAAGGATAAAGCGCAATGGAAAGTATCCCCCACAATGATTAAAGAAAGCACGCAATCGTAGTGTTGGGCACTGTAAAGGGAATGAAATAAAATCAAAGGAAATCGTAAGGATTGCATCACAGGTGGGATTGCATGACCTGAACCCGGCTCTAATAATACTAACCAACAGTGACGTTTGCAACTGCACACTTCACTGCTGAATGCTCGTCCACTAATCAAATAAACTAATTCAGCTGCTTACCTGACAATACATTTATAGTTGAATGTGCATGTTGGGTACACAAAATATACATGAGCAAAAGATATCGCCCATTCCATGCTGAGCTAAAGATGCGACGCAGTAAACGCTGGAGCATAGTATTTGACATACAAGAACTTGCAACGCAAGCACACAAGAGCAGAAACACTATACATTATAACATAACTCCTAGTAATTTACAAGCAAACCCATACAGCTAAAGAACCGGTTTCCGTGTTTTTTGTTTGTATACACAGCATTGAATCAGCTCGAGCTTTAAAAAGTAGGAAACTGCGTCCTGTAGCTAACTAATTAAGACAGCGACCCTTTGCAATGGCACCCAAAGCCATGACATTGGACAAGGCTGAATGAAATGATTCAAGAAAAGTAAAATATTTATTTAATAGCCTTTAACAATCTATGATAGAATTGACCTGTACGCTCTACTACCCCGGCCACTACTTAAAAACAGGTGTGCTATGCGTCAACTGGCTGGTTGTGTGGGTGCAACGTCCCATACGCCATCGTTAAGATCTCCATTATCAGCTGATCCTACAAGTCAGTGGTTGTGCACACAAATCCTTTGTACACATATATCCAGCAAGGTTTTGTGCACGTGCACAACAGCTAAGTCCTGTGCACATGCACAATTACCTACCCAGCTTTAGAGGGTAGAGAGGAACACTTTGGTTACTGCAAAACTGCAAATTTAGAACATTTGGCACAGGAGAGAATTTTGGGATGGTGACCCTAACGCGTTGTTACAGGACTTTCATGACGTCAACAAACCTGTATCGGGTGGAGCAGTATGTCTGCATGACGCAGCTGTGGGAACAGGTGCACCCTTGGGGAGCCAGGAACCTCTCTCCTTGCCCACTTTGCTAAAAGTGGAGCAGGCAAAAGCTCGTCTCTTTCTGTGTGTGTGTGTGTGTGTGTGTGCGTGTGTGTGTGTGTGTGTGTGTCCTTGCCTGCATGCCAGTAACAAAGCCAGTGCGACCTCTAACAGATACATTTTACTAATCCAATGGTCAGAATTATTATTTAATTGTTACACCCATTCTGCTGTTTATAACAATTGAGCGCCTGGTCAGCCACAATGGCACTGAAGTCCGCTGGGTTGTACCATACCCCACAGCTTTTGAGCAGCAAACACCAAATTGTCATGGGTGAGTGACCAGGAAGCAAGCAGATCATTTTCTCCTGGCAATGTCCGCAAGAGTGGAATGCAAAGCTAGGCACTCTGGTAGACCCTGTAAACACACCTGACAGTGCAAGCAGGAGCTTTCCATTACGTCCCAGGTGTGCTAGAGCATGAGCGTCAAGGCTGGCATCGCGCCAATCCAGGAGCCTACACAGTGCGGCGCCACAGTGCATTTCCCGAGCTGGACCAAGCAGCATTAACTCCTTGACCAGCCTCCCAACATGAGGTATGGGCACCCAGCTCAGTAGCCACCTAGGAGCAGTGTGAGTACTCGGTGTTTACAAAGTTATGATGATGAGGGATGAGGTATTCAATGCTTACTCTTTGTGCATGCTACACACCTGCTCATTGCACGCGCCCCAATGGCACCTGTGCTGACCCAGGCTACGACTGCAGCTACACTGCTGCTGCCATTCTTCAGGTGCACAGGTGCATCACTTTGCTGCTGCAGCTGCTGCTGCTGCTGCAATTTTGACAACAGTGCTTCATGCTCTCCCTTTACACAGCACACCCTCGCGTCGTCGCCCAAAAGGCTGTTGCTTTGGCTTCCTTTGCAGCTGATGGAGCAGTCGTTGGGAGAAGCAGCGAGCGGGATTCCAAACCTGTTTCCCCTCCAGTGAGGCAACCTGATGCTGCTGCTGTTGCTCTCGTTGGTGTTGCTACTGCTGCTGCTGCTGCTGCTGCTGCTGCTGCTATTGGGGAGTGCTGAGGTTGTTGCGGCTGCACTGCTTGCTGTGCTCAGATAATTAGAAGCCGTGCCCCTAATTGTTGTCCCAGCTGCAGTATCAACAGCAGTGAGGTGGCTCGCGGTGTGTGAGAAAGAGGGAGCGGTGGTGGGGGGAAGGCAAGCAGTTCTACCCTGAGGTTTGCTGCTCATTCGAGTGAGCCCAAGGTCGCTTTTTGGGTGAAAGAAGGACAAGGGTCGATAGATGAAGTTCACCAGCAGTGACGGAACCCACATGTGAAAGCAAATGGGGTCCAGCAGGGACAGGGAGGCCACTGCGGCAGGCTCAGCCTGCTTATGCGTAAGTGTGTTTGTACATGTGCAAAATAAATGCTTTTCATTACGTAAGCACAAAGGGTGTATACAATAGTTATATAATGCAACACCCATAATCATTACCACCATAGCGAAAAGTGACAAGGGGAGAATCTCTGAGGGTTAGAAGGGGTATGGCATTTGCATGCTCACAGGGTAAGCGTATAAGAGTCATAGCATTAACCCAGCACTGACACCCACCTTTATTTACCAGCAAAGCAGTGAAAACTAGCACATAAGGACGCATTCCTAATCTGTTATGGCGTCAACTTGTTAAACACCCGTATGTTATATTGCCAGCCAGAGCACTGAATATCCAGTGATTTATCAAAATCAACAAAGATCATCGTTTTTGATTGCGTTTGTCTCAGTCGCAAAAAGCTGATACACTTGTGGCATTCCGGGGATTGAATGAGCTCTGGTTGGCATGGTGGCTCAATTTGTGAGTAATCTGCCAAAGGGGGGTAACTGAGGCCCAAGATAAGGATGTGTTAACTATACTCTTTGGCCCATGTGCAACCCAATCGGCAAGGTTCTGTTTATACATATAGAAAACCCTAATGTCAGTAGGTTTAAAGATAAGAGCTTGCCAAATTTTAACGCGCACGTCTACTTCACTGTGGCTTGCGCCCGATTTTTCACAGGTCACAGCCTCTATCAGATCACCCACAGACTTAATAAAAAGAATGTGGGAGTTGTTGTGGACTAAATCATTGTACAAAATATAACGTTGCAAAGAAAGTGAAATGAACCACCAGATGATCAGGCATGGATTTGGAGCCATTTCCACTGTGTGGAAAAGGGCCAATTATCGACCCCACCCAAACAAAGATTTATGCATCGACGATAGTTGGACATAATGATTGATTTGCACTGATTATGTCTTTGAGGGGAAACAAGCTCCCAAGTTGGTTTTCTGGGGCCAAACATTTAAAATCCCTGCCAAAGATTAGGCCATGATGCCACTAAGGCCCGATCACTGAACCCAAACTTATCAGTACACCATGTATGTCAAAGTGTGCACAGTACACAGCAATGTTTGTGCACAGAAAAGAGCATCCCAGAAAGTTTGCTCGGTTTCACCCCTCTGGCATTTTGTTCTAAATTTAGGCTACACGCTTGTCCAGGCCAGCGAGATGTCCAGAGTTTCAGCCTAACATGTAATGATGATCTAGTCATATAATTATATGACATTGTAACATTGGCACCAGAAATGCATACAATTATTGCACACGTGCTCAAATAGCCCCTCTGGCAAAGTGATGAGCAACAACTAGCAAATGCTCAAGCAGTACATGAGACGTGGTTTTTGAATATGATAACAAAGGACAAAACCTGAAGGATCGTTGAAGCCACAGCCGTGCCAAAGCTATGGGCGATGATGTGCGCTCCACTGCAGCCAGGACCTTACAAGCAAAGTGGTGAAAGGTTGGGGGCGTGATTCATTTATCAATTTGAATCAGCTGCTGCAGCAAGCCGCTTCAGTTTCAGCGCAATAAACACTCAGTGTGTAAGCCAGCATGTAAAAGCTCTCACGTCCCTGTACGGGCACTGATTGCAAGAAGAATGAGCATTACCGCTTACCGTAAACTGCTTGCACATTGCCATGTTAGCACGTTACTTTCGGAAGGCACCCACCATGGTGTATTATTCCATGCCGCCTCAATATCTCAAGCACCCCATCACGCAAGTCCAGAAGGCTGGGCACCTGCTTTTTGAGAGGTTAAATAAAGGTTGGGTCAGGAGGCACAGAATAATATCAGAGGGGGCTATCTGGGGATATATCTATAATGTTCCTTATTTGCACTCAGGAGGCAGCCATTCACTGATTCTTCATCCAATTGGGACATTCTTTAGTTCAAATTGAAGCTGGCATTATGAGCTACACGAGGATGTGCTTGGATTCATGTGGGTCGCTCTGGGTGCAAATTGGCGGGGCTTAAAGCTCACACTGACTACCAAACCCTGAATTTCCATGGGAAAACAGCATATGTTGGCCTACATCCCCAACCACCTCACTGTTTCACTCCATTTCTTTTGCAACGGTATTTGATTGTTACAAGAATTTCATAAAAAACATCGTCTGATTTGGTGGAGCGGGTGACCTGTCGTAAAGATTTTGTGGTAAAAAGTAGGGTTAACGCAGGAGGCTGTTAAAAGAAAATCCTGACAGTCACGTATAAGTTTTAAGCCTCCAGCCCAAAATGACCCCCCCTTCCCCCAACCCCCCTTCCTGACCCCCCTCACTTATAAAAAGGGTGTCAATCTGCTCAGAATGCAAGCAGCTATCTGCCTGCACAGTTCTCTTGCCAATGCCTGAAGAGTTATAGGGCAAATACTGATGCGTGCACGCTCTTGCACCGACCACCTGTTTAGTGCACGAATTGAACCAAACCTTTGCCAAAGCACTTTCTTATTTCATTCATGAAACGTATGTATAATGCAACACCTGAACTGCAAGTTTATAAATGATTGCTGGTAATTTGCCTGAACACACCTCTGCGGCCTACTTGGGGGCATTCCATGCATTATTGTGACCAGGCACCCAGACCCCCTGAGCTCGATCATTCTGGAGCACCCCCCCCCCAATTTCCCCGACCCCCCCT
>Ga0307968_1004326_pt1 | contig 11594 bp, 10 predicted proteins | sample OrgLakmetagen650_FD_201834 | JGI IMG/M metagenome (GOLD analysis project Ga0307968, IMG submission 201834) | Saline water microbial communities from Organic Lake, Antarctica - #650 | ecosystem: Environmental > Aquatic > Non-marine Saline and Alkaline > Saline | place: Antarctica: Organic Lake... | reverse complement strand
TGCACGCATGTACAGCCTGACCATCCTGCACCGCTGTCCTAAACAAACGTCGCTTCTCTTTGCAATGGGCGTCAAACCAAGGCGGGTCGCGCACTCTATTTTTACCACACAAAGGAGCACAGACACTAATGTTTTTACCCATACCCACTTTGAAATCGCTAGCAGCATGCACAATCATAGAACGTAGGCAGAAGGACGAATTCTCATGGTCCCTCTCCTCAAGTGCTTGAGCAAATTGGTCTTGCATCACTGTACTGTCTGCCAAGACTTCGCCATAGAGACCACGTTACTGTCTCCATCATGGTGATGAATTCAAGAGGTAACGGAAATGATCGTATTAGAGTGTGCAGGGTGTACAGAGTGTACAGATAAAGCCTTCAGTCAAAACGTGCGACTGTTAGGCTGCATATATAAAACATGTATGTACAAGTTGTACAGATTGTTGTTGTAGCACCAGACTTGTAGCACCTACAAGGTTCGGTGTCCAGTGTAGACTTTTACTTATACACCTACAAAATACCCCTGGCTAAGACTGTAACGATCGTAACACTCAAGGGTTTCAGGTAAGGTAAGTATATATTGCTATATTTGCCTCAAGGGTTTTAAATATCACATAGCACATGTGCCATGATAAGGAACAAACACAATAGGTCTTGAAAACTACAAGCATACTGCTCGGAAGGATGCATTTTGTTTAGGACATCACTGCTTGAGGACAAACGGCTTCAGTCAAGGCATTTGACTGCAGTGCTAGCCTACTTATAAAGATCAACTGCCGCAATTCGTAAATGAGGTAAACCAAAAGAAATGGAAAAGTCTGCAGTTGTTTTGATCAAAGAAAGTAAACATGTTATGTCTATCGACATGGTGCTTGGAAAGAATCAGTGTTGTTGTATGCATGCTAGACGAGTCCAGGGTGAGCACACTTTAACGAGGCTTTCACTTCTTGGGCTTCAGACAAGGCAGCGCTAAGCACCTGCTTCTGACTGTTGACGTATTCAGCGGCAGCGGCAGCAAACACACAGCAACCGTTGCCTCCTCCCTTTGCATATTCTGCACTCATGGGCTTAAGACGCTCTAGCTTCCTGCCGATCGTACGAGCAAGTAAGTCTAGCGCAGCCACCTCATTTTCCAGGGCCATGCTGCTGAAAGGCCAGCTCTCTGACGAGTCTGATTTCACGGTTTGCGTGGTTTGCTTCTTCTTAGCACTGCCCTTATTGCTGCGGCCTTTCTGGTTCTTCTGATGTAGCTGTTGTTGCTGCTGCTGCTGCTGAGCCTTTTGCTGCAGCTCCGCAGGCTGCAATGCTCCCATTGCTGCACAACGTGCAGCTGCCATTAACTGGCTAGAAAGTGAAAGCGGGTGCTGCTTGCCCACCCTGAAAGCAAGTAGTCAAAAGTACATAACACATGAAGTGGCTTGGATGAGGTCGGGAGAAGGTACTAGGCGACACGGGCATCTAAATACGTAAAACAAGGCAAGGACTAAACGTAGTGATACCAGGTGAACCCCTTTCCACTGCAAATTTGTAGACCAAAGCATGGTCCCACCTTGACTCTAGTCCAACGCTTAAAGCAGGCGCAACAGAAAGCAGGCGCTGTTTGGCATCATCAGTCATCTCTTCTGTAAGGTCCTGGCAGGTGCAGTATGTCGTGATGACAGAACTTATGTATTGGCAAGGGGTTGGTATGGGAACCTAATGTAAGTGATGACAGAGCTGATGTATTGGCAAGGGGTTGGTGTGGGAACCTATTGTAAGTGATGACAGAGCTTATGTATTGGCAAGGGGTTGGTGTGGGAACCTAAGGAGAGAAATTAGTATGCATGATAGTAACAGTCTACTTGTGCAGCACGCTGGCCAACACACATGCGTGCACACTCAAATATACGCACGCACAAACACAGACGCACATACACACACGCAGGCACATACACGTTCACACACACACTAGATAGTTCAGCACGCTAAACTCATTGTGTCTGACCTCGAAGTCAATTACAAGGATTTAAGAGCTGATGGTTATTGAGGGGCTGGATAGGGTTTATCAGAAATGCTGCAACTAACAATACCATGCTTCTTCTCATGAGTGCTGTATTCTTCTCTTAAGTGCTGTAAAGTGCCTTAGCATCCAGCCAATCATCGTCACAAAAGACACGCCTGCATGCTAATGCTGGCATAGTCGGATGGGTTGCCTGGCACCGTGAAGCCGTAGAAGAGCAGAAGCTTTGCATTGGGCAAGGGGCCGTAAGAAATGAAGAATTGCTCGCCCTTTTTGCAAGGCCGGAAGCTCCTGACACTGCAGGGCAGAGCAAAAGCTGTGTGAGGAGTATGAGGAGTACTGCCATGCATTCGGTTCTTTTCATGGTGACAGACAGCGGTGTAAGTTTGAGCCACTACGTAATCGTGCAGAATTGGGTGTGCTCACGTTAGCGTGTTTGTTCTGGCGTTGCCCTCAGAAATGTGCACGGCATGCACAACAAAGAAAAGCTTGATCAATTTCAAAAGCCCAGTTTTGGGGTCCACCACAGGAAATTTAACAGCGTGTGCAACAAGGTTTTTGCCATTTAGAGCGCAACAGGTCATACGTCACTTTAGCTTGCCCAAAATGTACGCACTTCAGCCTGATACACGTTTTAGGGTACACAGCAGAAACACGCACCATACAAAAGATGCCTGGCATCTACAACTAAGAAAGTCGTACTCACTTCAGCATGCCTGTTTTGGGGTCCACAGCAGAAAAGTGCACAGCATGGGGCCAGGGGGAATGATTGACTAGGCCGACGAACGGGGCCAAGCAGGGACGGGTCTGCTGCTCAGAAGGATGCACCTGCACCTGTGATTGTTTTTGCATGATGCGTAATGATGAACACACCTAGGTAAGAGGCAAGTCAAAATGCGTGTCTGCGTTTTGCAAATGCTAAAAGAGTTACCACTGCCAAAAAGATCTCCATTCCTCTAAATCCCTACTCGGTATTATGTATGCGTGCATTTGTTTGGTATGTGTATACATACAGGTGCTTTTCTACTGCACTGCAACTGTCTGAACAAGGCACATGCAAGCTGCGCACACAGGAAGGTTTCAATCACATTGTTTAAAGAGTGACAACGTATCTACTAATCACAGTTGGAATTTCAAGAGCTTACACACACACAGACGTACACCTACATGCACACAGACACACACACACGTACCTGTATGGCATATGCGTACCAAACTTCAACGGCCCATAGGTACGCTTCCCACGCCACACACTCCTTGCTCACAAACTGAGGATAGGCCCTTGTGAGCGTTTCAAGGACCGGGCTCAGCGCTTCGTATTGCTCCCTGATGTGCTGCAGGGCACATGGAAAGGCCGAACAATCAGAATGAGATCATTTGAAATGTGAGTTTTTATAAGCGAAGTTCATGGTGCACATCAAGGACAGGCCCTGTGTCAGCTCCAGGACGCTTTGAGCGCAATGCATCACTCCTAAGAATGCTGTGGACCATCCAAAAAAATAGCGCAGTTATGAGGGGGAATTATGTGTAAGGTTGACCAGAGCCATATATTTACGGTGTACATACGGTATTTTTAGCATGGACTTTGTCAAGATATTGGTCGTATACGGCGTATATATACGGTTCTGGCCAACACTCATCATGTGGCATGCAAAGCGTGACCCTTTAATATTCTCTGCAATGCACTCAGCACTTGATATGCTCGAGGTGCTTGCTCAAGTGCTGCACAGTTTCAGTGGGTGACAACACCTGTCAAAGCCTGCTGCTTTCCTACATACAGGGAGGGCGTTACCAAATAATCAACACGTTTTATGGTGCATGGCGCAAAGACAAAAAAAACAAAGGATACCAGCCCCACCATTGGTGTCTGCTGGATGTGGGGCCTCAATTGTCGTGCCTGCTGGGTCTCATCACACAGCACACCCCCAAAATAGCTAGGTTTATAATTTCTAATGATGTGTGGCGCACGACACACACAAAGCTCAGGAAGCGGGGCCTCACCTGTCGTGCCTGCTTGGTCTCATCACACAGCACACCCCCAAAATAACTGGGTTTATAATTGTTAATGATGTGTGGCGCACGACACACACAAAGCCCAGGAAGTGGGGCCTCACCTGTCGTGCCTGCTTGGTATCATCACACAGCACACCCCCATAAAAACTAGGTTCATAATTTCTAATGATGTGTGGCGCACGACACAACAAAGCTCAGGAAGCGGGGCCTCACCTGTCGTGCCTGCTTGATCTCATCACACAGCACACCCCCAAATTAACGAGGTTTATAATTTCTAATGATGTGTGGCGCAAGACACACACAAAGCCCAGGAAGTGGGGCCTCACCTGTCGTGCCTGCTGCGCCTCCTCATACAGCGCACTTCCTTGCAAGCAGCCCTCCAGCAATTGAGGAATCACACTGAGTGCTGTGCCAAAAGTAGACGGCAGAGAAGCCCAGTAGGGCGCGTACGGGGACTCGTCATCAACTCGATCAATCATCGTCCACACCACCGCAGCAGCTTCCTCGCTCAAGTTCGGGATACGCTGCAGTGCTTTGCCCTGTGTGTGAGTATGTATGTGTGTGTGTGTGTGTGTGTGCATACAAGCGCATGTTAGTGTGCTGAGCGCGTCTTGTTTAAGAAAATCATTGCAAAGCTGTTCACAATTTGTGTGTGTATATGCCTGTGTGTTGGGTGTATCTTGTCAAAGATGTCATTGCAAAGCTTCTCATGTGTGCAAGTGTGTGTGTGTGAGCTGAAGCGTCACCAAAGTTAAAAATAAGCAGCAGAGAATTTGATTGCCTGCGTAAGTGCATTTGTGTTTGTGTGTGTACTCATATGCGCGCTTGAAAGGTAGTGATACTCAAACCGTCCTCTTCAAGCACCAAATCTTCGAAATGCCAGACATTACCAAGCAAAATGGATAAAAGCATTAAATTACAAAGATCAGGAACAGACTCCGTTGTATGTCTCTGCCATATGTAGAGTCACAAGAAACTTTGGCATACCAAGTCAGAATCCAGGGCGGTCCTGTAAGAGATCAAAGACGCAGCAGGGATGCTAACAGCCACACCCCCTGCTTGAATATCTGCATCCGCTTGCACGCCCCGCAAGCCGTTGCCGAAGGTTGCAGGAGACACACACGCTCTAAGCCCTTGTGCCTTGCACCAGCTGCATGTGTGTACGTGTGAATCTGTGTGTGTGCTTGGCTGGCCATGTAAGTGCTCGCTCAAGCGTCAATCCAGATCAGATCCTCTTTGATGGCATCAGATAAACAATAAGATATCTCATGGCTTTTAATAAAGAAATTTCCTTGATTTCTTACTAGAGGGCGCTAAATACTGAGGCCAGTTGACAGCAAAAATATGTTGGGGAGCCGCTGAATATCTACCTATGCAGCTGTGCTTCCTTAGAGCCGTCAGGAAAAGGTCTGCCACTAGGTCCCACCTCCTCGGAACCTGTGTGCGTGTTGTGTGTGTCTGTGTGTGTGCATGCGAGTGTGTGTATGTGTATGTGTATGCGTATGTGTTAGTATTTGTGTGAAAGTGTGTGTGTTTACGTACGTGTATTTGTGTGAGAGCGTGTATATGTGTGTGTATTTGTTTTTTTGTGTTCATGTATATTGTATATGTGTGTTGGTGTGTGCGTGTGTGTATGCGTGTGTGAGCATGTGTACATGTGCCTATTTTTGATCTCTTTTCTTTCATGTTTCATTCTCAGATCCCTGTGACATTTGCAGTGGCAACACAACAGTTGCAAACACCATCTGATAAATTAACTTCGACCATCTCTGATGATATGCAATCGCCAAGCGACACGACACAACACCCCCTACCTCCTGTCCGCTCTAAGTACGTGTTACAGAGGCCATCCACTTCTGCCTTCGACTTTGTATCAAGGGAGTCTCCTGTGAAGAAGGTTTGAGCATGGCGGCAGAGTTTCCCATCCAAATCCTTCTTGGGTCTTGGGGGTAAAAAACATTCTCCTCCTAACCCTGAAGAAATGTCAGTAGCTAGATCCTTGATCCGATTGTCGCAACTAATATCACCTACGCTTTAGAAGAAGCCTGGATAGAGCCGCTGCCTCATTTTGTGGAGAGATCGGTTGTTCAAAGTTTGTTGGTGGGCCTCCTGGGCATGATTCCTGGAGGTATTGGAATGCGTGCAATTAATTGTACATATGTACATATGTATGAGTGTGTGTGTGTGTGTGTGTGTGTGTGTGTGTGTGTGCGCGTGTGCGTGTGTGTGCGTGTGTGTGCGTGTGTGAGTGTGTGTGTGTGTGTGCGTGTGTGTGTGTGTGTGTGTGTGTGTGTGTGTGTGTGTGTGTGTGTGTGTGTGTCTGTGTGTGTGTGTGAGTGTGTGCAAGTGTGTATGTATGTGCGTGTGTCTGTGCCAGTGTGTATGTTGCCACTCCATTCCTACCTCCATGCAAGATTTCCTGCATTGTTGCATTTCAAGCAAATAAAAATATAAAATATAGTTGCTTCAAAGGAGTTATTAAATGCCGTCTAGTTTGGCCAATGCTATCAAGCGGCATACACACAAGGAGAGGTCACAACCGTGAGTGCTTGCCTGGCAATGCATGCAGTACACGCACTGCGTGCATACACGTACAAACACACATACAAAAACACATACACACACGCACAAACGCACACACGCACACGCTTACAAACTCGCACTTAAACACGCACAGCACACACACACACACAAACACACGCACACAAATACACTCGAGCACGCACACGCATGCAAACACGCACACACTCTCGGCCATGTAGGGCTGCACGCAAGAAGTATGGGCTCCTCGAAAAGCGCAAGGACTACTTGCTACGTGCCAAGGATTTCCACAAAAAAGAGGATACAATCAAGGTGTGGGCAGGAAGCCGGACACGTAGGTGTAGACGCTTTAAGCACACTTAGGCCTTTGGAGGATTGAAGTCAGTCATGCAACAACACCCATGTAAATATGCGCCCATGAGTGGACTGTAGAAAGCAGTAGTAGGTCGTGCAAGAGGTGTAAGCAACAAGGAATTGTTGTTCATATGTGTGGGAAAAGGAGTTGAATGCTTTCCCTTGCCAATTGCCAGAATGGGGGGAAGAAGCCAGTTTACACTAATCTGTGTCACGTACACTCAATACAATACACGCGCTCGCACAAACACACACACACACACAAACATATACAATATCTCTCTTGTTGTTTGTTGTGCGTAAGTTTACGCTCATGCGACTCGTGCTTGACCCTAAATACCACCACAACTCAAAATTCCCTTAGCGGCTAAAACGCAAAGCTGAGGAGCGCAACCCTGATGAGTTCTACTTTGCCATGGAGAAAGCCAGGACCAAGAACGGGATCCACAATGGAAGGCAAGATACCATTAAGCAGTATTCCAGCACTTTCTGTTTGGTCTCGGCTGCTGAATAATTTCTTTAATTATGTAGAACTGTGTGCGTGTGTGTCTGTTGTCACTGTTGGTACGTGCAAGTGTGTGTGTTCCTTGCTGTGCAGTAAAAGATCGTCTATAGCGTGCTTGATATTGCACCTTTAAATTTAATGCAGATTTTACCCAACTACATTTCATTTGTGTGCGCGTGCTGTTTGGGCAAAGTCACATGAGAGACCTGACGTGCTCCCATTCAAGCGCATGCTTTTTAGGAGTTTGGCCAGAATTAGAATCATTTTGTACACCGCATGTTTGAGGAGCCTTGCCGGTGTATGACAGAACTGCAGAACATGCACTTGCTTTTGGCCGGCTCCAATTACTTTACTGGCAACTGTCCTGTCCTTTTATGTAGCTGGGTTCTGGCCAGGTGGTTTCCTGCGTTGCTTAACCCTACTTGCACATGCCTGTTCCTTCTCCTACGCACACACTTGCTTGCATCTCAGCTTACAGCAGCTTGGCCTAGACCAGCACTGCGCAGACATTTAGCTCTCACAATTGCAATTTGAATGTCACACGTGTTTACTTTTGCGCTTTTGCCACACGTGTCTACTTTTGCGCTTTTTGCTTTCAGCTTGAGCAAGGCCAACAAGTACAGCGCTGATGAGCTTGCCCTCATGCGAAGTCAAGACGTCAACTACCTGACCCTCAAAAGACAAGTGGAATCTGAGGTCAGTGCTTCTTTTTCCCGGGTTTTCCTCTCTTGCAGCACCGCACATTATAAGTAGTTCCGTATCAGAGTCTGCACCCGAATTCTTATGTGCGCATACATTCAGACATGCGTACACACAACGCGCGCATACAAACACATATGCCACACACACAACACACACATGCATGCACAGAAAGTGGAAGGCCTCCAGGAGTCGCTGCACTACATTGGCCTTCCTGCCCAGAACAAGCACAAAGTGTTCGTGGACAGCAGCAAGGAGGCAAAGGCGTTTGACCCCAGCCAATATTTTGACACGCCAAAGGTACGACGGGCTGCACCGTCATATTGTAAGGGATTCAAGTGAGGGCTGCAAGCACTGCTCCACACTTGTGGTTTGGGTGGTGGCACTAACATTCACTGAATTGCCAAACTTGCAATTGCTCTCTCTGTAAAAAATAGCCTGCATTTTCCCTGAAACCTAGATCTGTGTACATATTGTAAGCCTTGCAGGAACTGCTAGAATAGCAACACAACCACCCCAAGGTAGAGGCTTTTTAAGTGACATCAGGAGGCCTTTTTTTCCGAACGTTTACTTTCTGGGGTGGACACCCCTGAGGGCCCCCTTCCCCCCAAAAAAACTTCCAGTGCCCCCACCCAGACAAAAGGGTTACTGATCTGCTCCTTTGTGATTTCTGCATCCATCTGCATACTCCTCAAGACCTGAAACTAAAGTGTCGCAAAGTTATGGGGCGAAAACCGAGATATGGACGCCCATGCACACATGACTTACCAGGCACCCACAACTGACTTGCACAATAACCCCACATTGCTTCTATTTCTTCGGAATTCTACTGACTATCTCATGCTGGCACAATCCTGGAAGTTTGGGGTAGATTGCTGCTTCACTGGCTTGACTTACCCCGCGGCCTGCACCCAAGCGCGTGTCTCTGGCTTTTGGACAGGACCACAGAAACCCCCTTTTACCCAATTTGCTCAAGAAGAGTGCCAATCAACTGGACTTGAGCCGAGGATTCCGATGATATATCTGAACTCCGTGGAAGTGGCCCAGAAAAAATCTGGACCAAAGAAACTAAAACCCCACCAGGGCCCCCCCCCCCTCCCCTTCCCCGATTCGACCCATATATGTACCAATTGATAGCTCTTGACGTCAGGATTCCAAATATATAATTTTCAATCAATTTTGACGCATGCCGTCCAAAAGTTATGCTTCATGCAGCCTCTTGGTGACATCATGAATTATACTGCAAAGCCAATGCCTTGTTTCACATTTTTACCACAGGAGCTGCTGGGCCGGCAGTACAATCGACCCAAAGCAGAGGCTCTGAAAGACCCCTCCACTGTGGCGTTGGCAGAGGGGCCCAAGGCAAAGAAGATGCTTGGCAAAGCAGAGAAGTGAGTGTTCTTCACTGCACGTATCAGGTCACTGCTCATACCATGTAGGTACACCTCGCCACAGGTGTGTCAATGGACTAAGGGATTATGCTAGGTCCAGAGCAGGGTGCAAACTTATGTAACGTGCAGGCCCTCTAAAAAGAGAGGTTATTGCCAAAATGGGCACGTTGCTCCTCCTTAAATGTAGCTTGAGGTTAGAACAGTTTTTAATCAAAAGAATGGGTTATAAAGCAGCTTCGCATTGTGTAACAACAGTACGCTGTGCGTAAAATCTAAGCGGAACTTCCTTGGAGGCCTTTCAGAATATTGACCTTATATTCCTCGGCAACAAAAGACGGAATTTGTTAATTTGCAATGGCGTGTCTTTTTACACACAGGCGCAAGTTGGCAGCCTATAAAGAGCTGTCTCAGCGTCTTGAGCGTAAGGAGCTGTTGACGAGGACGGCACAAAAACTGGCTCTTCAAAAGGCACGTTTTGATACACCACTTTTGTTTGTTATGCACGGATAAATTGAAAAGCTTGCACACAGATGACCTGAAAATTTTGGTAAGGTGGATTTACAAGCTAAGGGGCTGCAAAAAATTACACTGCAATCTAAAACCTGGAAATTTGGCAACTAAATTATCAAGTGCACCCAGGAATTTGTTAATTGGGGTCTTCTGCCCTTTGTCAAATCCATGATAGCACACTCTGCCTAGGGAGTGACCTGTTGTCTACCTTTGCCCCGTGCAATATCGTTGACGTTTCAAACACAGGAAGTGGCAGGCAAGGGCCGGAAGCGCAAGCTGGGCAAGGATGAGCTGTCCCAACCAGCAGGCGATGAGCACAGCAGGCAGCAACAGGGTTCGGTGTTCAAGTGGAAAAGGGAGCGCAAAAAGTAAGAATTTGATGTGTTGGCGTGATGTGTGCTCACTTTTAGAGCTGTGGTACAGGTCTCGTCCTTTTGAGAAAACCTACATAACCTGCCTCCTTTTCTCACTTCAACATTTTATTTATTGTTTATTTCTATGTTGTGCTTTTTATTATTTCTTTTGAGCCTGTAGATCCCTGCATTCGTCTTCTTTTCTTACTGGTGCTTGTCGTGTATCTAATACATAGTATAAGTATTGAATATCCGTTTTATCTTTGCCGCTTCTAAAGGGTTTACATAGGGTTAGCCGCTTCTACTAAAGGTGTTGACAATGGGGCATCATTACTTTTGGGAGCGGGTGGTGGCACTATCACAACACTCACACGATAGAGCCATTCAAAGATTTGGGTCTTGATTCTCAAAGAGTTAATGGTTACAATGGGGGGTGACCTTCAGCCAGGTTGTTTGGCTGATCGGCTGTTGACTGGTCTCGTCCAGCCACAAATAAATCCATAAGCTCAGAAAGAAAAAGAAAAAGGCTATTGCTCTGCTGAGAAAGGAAATTATGAACAAGTTGGTTGTTGACCTGTTGCAGCAAAAAGGGTTGGGCTGCTGAAAAGTCCTCAAAAAGAGGAGTAAACAGAAAGAGAAAATGTTTCCTCAGCTCACAAACTCGATGGTCTTGGCAAAATAAAAGAGCATGCACCTCATTCTGAACATGTTCATCTTCACCAGGACATTGGTCACATACATAAATACCATCTTCAAGCCACGCTGCTGCCTCAACTTTCAAAGTATGCGCACGCAAGCGGAATCTAGCTACTTATATTGCGAATAACATGTTTGGACAGATCAAGATGGAGATACCGTGGTACATTATCAGCATACGCTCATTTCTAGAAAAAGGGATGGCAAACCAAGAATGATAGGTGGCCAGTTTGTTGTTGTTTGTGTTGGGGTCCACCAACTCAGCGTCTCTCCAAACACCTCTCATCCTGTGCTTCAGATCCGCAGTAAACTCTTGCATAAAAATAGCACGAACAGTTTGAACAGCTCGTGCATATGACTCGTATCCACGCAGTCCTTGAAAAGCGCTCAACAATTGAACGGGCACGGTCCAGCAGGCACTTGAACGAGGCTGTAAATCGAGATCAGCCTGGACTACCCTCCGCAAAGTGTCACTATTGGTATTAAGCATACTATTGAAAAGCTTGACAGCTGACCGAAACCAGAAGAATTGCA
>Ga0307968_1004325_pt1 | contig 11596 bp, 8 predicted proteins | sample OrgLakmetagen650_FD_201834 | JGI IMG/M metagenome (GOLD analysis project Ga0307968, IMG submission 201834) | Saline water microbial communities from Organic Lake, Antarctica - #650 | ecosystem: Environmental > Aquatic > Non-marine Saline and Alkaline > Saline | place: Antarctica: Organic Lake... | reverse complement strand
CTGAACCGAGCTACGTTCCTCATGACACTTTTGCTCAGAGCCATCTTCAAATACTCCGGCAAGACAAATGGTGCACGAGCATCAGAAACCGGTCTCTCAGGCAGAGCAAACCAGTTGTGGTAAGCCATTTGTTACGGTGGAACGAGGAGCAAGCGGATGGATTTGGTCATGAAAATGGATTGGACGAAGAATGCCTTTTCATCCAATATATGTAGGCAGTATCTGATTTTATCGTGACTTCAACACGCATACAAATGTAAATTTTATGGCGGCACAGGGGTAAGAAAAAGAGAAGAACAACAATGCTAAAGGCCGTTAGAGAAAGTTTGATAAGATACATAATATTATTTCCATACTTTATTTTTGGTATCGACGGCTGTAATGATGTAAAAAGTTGTACCTCTTAACATGTTGAAGATGCAAACAAATGATTTGTTCGTGTGCTAGCAGAATTAAGAAATTAAAAATTAATTATATATAATGGCAACAAAACCATCTGAACCCCCTGCAAAGTTCTCAATACACAAGGAGACCATCGTTGTCTTTGGTGAGAGACACTACACTGGATGCACGCATGCACGCATGCACGCAAGCTGCACAATGCACAAATTAGTATAATTTCATGCTTGCACATGCAAACATGAAACAACTCTGTGACACTTGTGTAGGTGATTCTATCACAGAGCGAGGCTACAATCCAGGCGGCTGGGTGGCATCTCTTGCCAAAACTTACTCAAGAAAGGTGTACGTACGGTTTATGTAAACCCAGCTAGAAGCCTTTCAAGAAATTCCCATAGGAAACCAGCAGGAACCATGTAAAAAAACACTTCATAACAAGCTAAATAGAAAACCTTGTATGTCTCTGTCTCGTCAGGCTGATGTCCTACACCGTGGGTACGGTGGATTCAACACTCGTTGGGCAAAAGAGTTTGTGCCGGTGCGTGCCCTCTCAGCAACGCTCTTCACTGCAAAATCAGCTGATGACAGCTTTCTGACCAACTTCATGAACCAGCTTGTTGCAATCTTATTATAAGAATACTATTAGTGGGTACCTCGTTGTTGACGACCAACCAGTATTCTGTGCTGTTTGCCTGCTGCTGCTGCCACCGAAAACAATGCTATTATTAAAACTGAGCAACAACTATTTCCTGATAGGGTTGGCCACAACTGTATAAATGCACCGCATATGACTGTATCTCTACGCTGGAGCATATGCGCAAGCGCATAAACTGCCACAGCACCCTGCAACAGGTGATTATTTGCTTATTTACCGCACAGCACTTGTGCAGATCCTTGTGATAAGTATACTCTTGAGTAAGGGAGAGGGAAAGAGGGGGGTGCAGATCCTTGTGATAAGTATACTCTTGAGTAAGGGAGAGGGAAAGAGGGGGGAAATATGCAGGCAGCACTCCCACATTGACTAAGGCATGGACTCTGGGTTCCTTGTTTCCATCACCCGAGGGTACCGGTAAACTCTATCGCCAAACTCCTACATAGGCAAATAAAGGATCCTGAGCAAAATGAGCGAAAGCCCGTTGCAAGCATGAACCACACTTGATGAGGCACGCAACCCCACTTGATGAGGCACGCAACTCGCAACCCCACTTCCAGCCGCGGCTGGTCGTGCAACCTCTGTTCAATATACACACCCTGTTAAAATTGCAGACCTACATCCTAACCTCTGTGCAGTCTCCGTGCATCGCACACCCTGTCAACATTGCACCCTGTCAACATTGCACCCTGTCAACATTGCAGATTTACATCCTTATTCCTGTAGTGCAGTCTCCGTGCAATATACAATATACATAGGGTTGACCAGAACCAAATATATACACCGTATATGACCATATATTTGATGATTCCCCTGCCAAAAATACCGTATATACACCGTATATATATGGTTTTGGCCAACCCTAAATATACACCCTGTCAAAGTTGCAGATCTACGTCCTACTCTTTGTGCAATACACACCTGCCCAAATTGTAGGACATCCTCGGGGGCGTGGGCTGCACAAAAGAGAGGAAAGGCCACTTCGCGACAGTGTGGCTGGGTGCAAACGATAGCGCCATTGGCGACGGGTGCGTGTGCGTTTGCGTATAGATAAGTTAGATATGTTCGTGACAGTGTGGCTAGGTGCAAACGGTAGCGCGATTGGCGACGGGTGCGTGTGCGTTTGCATATAGATAAGTTAGATAAGTTCGCGACAGTGTGGCTGGGTGCAATCGATAGCGCCATTGGCGACGGGTGCGTGTGTGTTTGCGTGTAGGTAAGTTCCTTTTTCTTTTATTGATTCGGGGAGTGGCGTTTTACTGCCTGCACAGCTTTTTTCCTAAAAAAGTGGAGATGTTTGCTTACCTGTATTTTGTGTGTGTGTGTGTATGTGTGTGTGTGTGTATGTGTGTGTGAAGCGCCCAGGTTTAGGACGTTTGCAGCAGCGTGTGTTAAGAGGTGCTGGCAACCTTTGTGATGGGAGAGGTGTCAAGGCTGCTCGTGTATTTCCATGGACAGTGCCCTGTATAATATGAATTGCCCTGTGGGGCATACAAAGCATATGCCTCTCAACAAGTGAGGCTACCATGTATCTTTCAGCGAACTTGTGTGCTTATCTATGCTTACTGTTTATCATGAAATAACGCATTTTACACCATCACCCTGTCTGTGCTGCAGGCCCTCCAAGGAGCAGCATGTGCCGCTTGCTGAGTACAAGGCCAACATGGATGCCATCGTCCACCGACTGGCTCCCCTCTTTTCCGCAGTCGTGCTAATCACCCCTCCTCCGGTTTCTGATAGAGGACGAAAAGCGTGGCAGGTCACGGTAAGCCTGGACATGGCTGTTATTAGAAACTTCTACAATATCTGTCACGTTCTTGTAGGCTGTGCTTGAGGCGGTGCGCTGTGACTGAGTTGGCCTCTAACTTTGTCTCTCCCTCTCTCTGCCAACGGGTGAATAAAAGCATGGCAGGTCCGGTAGGCCTCGACATGGCTGTTTATACAAACACCTCCAATATGTTCTTGTGCGCTGACTGAGACGGTATCTACATTTGTCTCTGACAGCGGACAAACAGTGTGGCAGGTTCGGTAAGGTGGACATGCTGTAAGTACAATCTGTACAATGTCGTTCCGGCGTTGAGGTTTTGGTGGTATTCTGCTCCTGTGATTTAGCCTAGAGTTTATGACATTGATCGCCCCTAGTATGCCATACCACTGGTTACGCCAGGTCCTGTCTCTGATGGTAGACGTGGCATACACACATATATATACAAACAACAAACATGCGCTCACACACACACAAACACATACACACAAACAAACACACACACAGACACACAACACACACACAGATAAAACATAACCACACACACACACACATACACACACACACACAAACACATACACACAAACAAACACACACACATACACACAGACACACACATAAGCACACACACACAACAAGCGCACTCGCGCAAAACGCATACCATTTTTCACCCTTACAGAAAACTGACGAACTTACAGCAGCAGCTCTACCCCTGGACCGAACAAATTTGCACACAGGTAGGGTTAGCCAGAACCATATATATACGGTGTATACACGGTAATTTTGGCAGGGAAATCACCAAATATACGGTCATATACGGTGCATACATACGGTTCTGGTCAAACCTACACACAGGGCTGTACAGTGCTGCGTGCAAGGAAGTTGCTGCTGATCTTCGCGTGGCGTGCGTGGACCTGTATAGCTGCATGCAGCTGCAAGAGGTGCGTGCAAAGGTGTGGGTAAAATGTTTAATGTCGAGCATTCTCATACGTAGGGTTGACCAGAACAGTGTATGTACACTGTACATCCGTACATGACCGTATATTTGGTGGTTTTCCTGCCAATAACACCGTGCATACACCGTATATATATAGATGGTTTTGGTTTTGGCCAACCCTACTCATACGTAAGGCGGCAATCATTTGCGTGGCGTGCGTGGATTTTACAGGTAGTAAAATACAATCGTGGGCTGGGTTAGAAGTCTAGAGCAGACTTACAAGCGGCTATAGATCCAGAGGTGGCGTGCGTAGTTTTGTGCAGCTACAACTTGCATGCCCACAGTTTGGTGTGTGCAGCTACAACTTGCATGCTCAGTTTGGTGTGTGCAGCTACAACTTGCATGCCCACAGTTTGGTGTGTGCAGCTACAACTTGCATGCCCACAGTTTGGTGTGTGCGTGAGTGTGAGTGTGGGTGTGGGTGTGGGTGTGGGTGTGGGTGGGTGGGTGGGTGGGTGGGTGTGCCGGTGTGTGTGTGTATGTGTGTGTGTGTGTGTGTTTACGTGCGTAAACCTTTCTGTCTCCTCACCTGTTGTGCTTGCAATTGTTACTGTCTTGCATTGAGCCTAGTATAAGCAATACGTGGCATTGGCTTCATACCTTTGCAACAACACTCCCATCATAAACCCTTACATAAAAACAGTTATATTGGCAAGAAGACACCTACGAGTGCCCTTCAACAGCATGCCACGTCCTTCGAACATTCGTAGGGTTGGCAAGAACAATGTATCGACTGTGTATACACAGTGTTTGTAGCATGGTGGTCTATGCATAAGGTTGACCAGAACCCTTTATCTATCGTGCATACACAGTGTTGTTAGCATGGTGAACTCCAAATACACGGTCATTCAGGGGACGCAAATGTGCAGTTCTAACCATTCTACACACACCATGTTCTCTCCTCTGCAACGTTCTCCTGCTGTTTGACAGGTGTCTGAGACACATTGCACTTTACATACACAGCTCTCAATGCTCAATGCCCCTTGCCGAGCCTTGTTTTGGGGAACGCTCAACTTGGGTGTCGCATTTTGCCCTGTAGCTCCAACAGCATCTGTTTATCTGTTTCCAACAGCATAAAGACACTGTCAAGGAAAACGGCATGCTCTTGCACGCTCATGCCTTACTTACTCAGGGGTACACTTTCTCTTCCTTCTTCAAACTCCTGTTTCTTTTTGAATGTGTCTGGTTTTTTGTCCCTGCCCGGGGGGGGGGGGAGACGCTCTCTTAAACACGCTCATTTCTCATCAAGATACTTTCAATTTTTTCACGAGGTTTCTGGATGCAGGCTTTTTATAAGTTCCCGCTCAGATGCCCTAGAGGCGTATATAGTATATAGCGATGTAACCTAGCCTTACCTTACCTTACTCAGGGGTGGGAGACGAAATACTTGGAAGATGGACTGCACTTCACAGCAGAGGGGAACCAACGTGCCTTTGACGCTTTAATGAACGTCATCAAGAACAGTCACCCAAGCCTTATGTGAGTGCTTTAATGAACGTCATCAAGAACAGTCACCCGCGCTTTATGTGAGTGCTGGAGTGCAGGTGGCCAAAAGAGAAAAGAGCAAGGAAAATCAGGCTGGCTGTGAGAACTGCTGCATTCAGTGCGTAACACTTGTAAATAATTTACCACCATCTTACGATGCAAATGAAACAGAACTACTCTTCACATTGATGGTACTCAGTAAGAAAGTGGCTTTTTTCCCATAATTCCTCTAAAAAGTGGTCTCTACTGTTTGCAATACTCTTCACAATAATGAACGAAAAGGAGCCACTTTGGTACCCAAGGTTCTGAACTCCTCCACCACTAAGAAACTCGAATCAATGGAAATCCAGGAGGGTTGCAGGATTGGGCCTGTTCTTATCGTGTATGTTTTAGTATCTAGAATGAAAGCAAATATTCAGATTCAGCCAAATTGTGCACAAATGTTGCCACTTTGCACATGGATTCTGCGCATAAATGTTGCACACAAATGTTGCACACAAATGTTGCGCACAAATGTTGTGCACAAGTGTTGCAACATTGCACACAAATGTTGCACACAAATGTTGTGCACAAATGTTGCAACATTGCACACAAATGTTGCCACTTTGCACACAAATGTTGCCACGTTGCACACAAATATTGCACACAAATGTTGCACACAAATGTTGCGCACAAATGTTGCGCACAAATGTTGCCATTTTGCACACAAATGTTGCACACAAATGTTGTGCACAAATGTTGCCACTTTGCACACAAATGTTGCACACAAATGTTGCACACAAATGTTGCACACAAATGTTGCACACAAATGTTGCGCACAAATGTTGCACACAAATGTTGCACACGAATGTTGCACACAAATGTTGCGCACAAATGTTGCCACTTTGCACACGCATTCTACTCTCTTCTTCTTCAGGCCTGATCATCTGCCCCCTCAGTTCCCACTTTGGAGCTGGTGTGCCGCTCAACCTCCTGGGAACCTCGTCAGTGCCATGAGCCGAGCCCGGGCACTGCACAGTGAAAGTGAGCTGTGGTGTGTGTGTGTGTTTGCTTGCACACGTTTGTATATGTGCGTGCGTGCGTGCGTGCATGCGTGCAGGCGTCTGTATGCATTTTAATGTGTGTGTGTGTGTGTGTGTGTGTGTGTGTGTGTGTGTGTATGCTTGTTAGTGTGTGTTCGTATGTGTGTACGTGTGCGTCTGTGCCTCACAAATGCTGTACTATCCTGAACAAACACGTTACACACACACATACACACACACAGACACACACACACACACACACGTACGCACACACACAAACACACACACACACACGTACGCACACAGGTAACTTGCCTTGTCCAGCGCTTGACCCTTCAGCAAAAGCCTCCTCCCTGCAGAGAAAACGCAAGAGAGCTGCATCATGCAAGCCTTCAGCCTTGAGGATGCCTGAAATTTTAGTGCTGAGCAGTGGCTCAGGGGAGGAGGTGCGTGTGTGTGTGTGTGTGTGTGTGAGTGTGTGTGTGTGTGTAGGTGGGTGTGACGGGTGATGGGGACGGAGTACAGACGTGTGTGTGTGTGTTTATGCATATGTGCATATGTGTGTATGTGTATGCATATGTGTGCACGTAGTTGTGTGTATGCACTCGCATGTGTGGCTCAATATGACTTGTGCATGTGCATGTGCATGTGCATGTGCATGTGCATGTGTGGCTTGTGTGTATGCACTCGCATGTGTGGCTCAAAATGACTTGCCTGGAGAACGTTTGGTATCAGTACCAGACTTCTCAACCTCACACTGGTATCAGGCTTTTGTTTCAGTCCCAGCCTCAGTCCCTGCAGTTTTCTCAGGACTAGGCTTGGCCAAAACCGTATATATACGGTATACGGTGTATATCTGGTATTTTTGGGACTGAAATCACCAAATGTACGGTCATATACAGTATACCGGTATATATATATATATATAGGGTTCTGGCCAACCTCACTCAGGACCCAACATCACAATCCAGAACTCCACCTTTTTGTTTAGACAGATAACAAAAAGCTAATAGCCCTACAAAAAGCCAACACCTTTACCGAGGCCAGCTCAATGAACCATTTCCAGGTCGCACAGCTCCCATTTTTCCTTTCTGAATTGCTTCAACTCTTGCCTGTCGTACGGAGGCTCTTTTTGCTTCAGTGCCTCCAACAAATCTTTGAGTGAGAAGGAGTACTGCTGATCACCCCTCCTACCTACCTCTTATCTTCTACCTACCTTTTTTATTGCCTCTTCTTCTAACACTCTTGTTCCAATACCTGTGGTGATTCTTCCAATAGTCTTCCAATACCTGTGGTGACTCTCCCAATTTTCTTCCGATACCTGTGGTGACTCTTCCGACACTCTTGTCCCAATGCCTGTGGTGACTCTACGGGTGAGGCAGAGGCCTGTCCATGAACAAACCTGGAGCGGAAAGTTGAAAAAGTTACTGTCAATCTGCTACGTGCTGTAAATTAGCACCTCTGGTTGATGGTTGGCTCTCGGCACCTCTGGCTGATGGTTGGCTCTCAGCACCTCTGGTTGTTGGCACCTCTAGTTCTTGGCACCTCTGGTTGATGGTTGGATCTCAGCACCTCTGGTTCTCAGCACCTCTGGCTGATGGTTGGCTCTCAGCACCTCTGGTTGTTGGCACCTCTGGTTGATGGCACCTCTGGTTGGCTCTCAGCACCTGTGGTTCTTAGCACCTCTGGTTGATGGTTGGCTTTTAGCACCTCTGGTTCTTGGCACCTCTGGTTGATGGTTGGCTGTAACTAAGCACCTCTGGTTGACGGTCATTTGTGTAATAAGGAGGACAGTGATAGAAGAGGAGGCCTGGAAGTGAAAGCACCAAAATTTATGCATATGTAGGGTTGGCCAGAACCGTATATGCACACCGTATATGACCGTATGTATGGTGATTTCTCTGCTTAAAATACCGTATATATATACCGTATATACGTATATATGTATGGCTCTGGCAACCTTATACATATGATGTTTGCAAATGTTTGGTGTGCTGTAGGGCGGCTTCTCTGATGATTCTTCGGGTGAGGAGGACAGCGAAGAAGAGGAGGCCTGGGAGTGAAAGCACCGAATATTATGCAGATGATGTTTGCAAACTTTTGGTGTGCTGTAGGGCGGCTCCTCTGATGATTCTTCAAGTGAGGAGGACAGCGAAGAAGAGGAGGCCTGGACATGCGGGCGTAAGCTTGGGCAAGCCACAAAGGAAGAGATTCCCTTGCATGATCCAAAGCAGCAGGCTTACTTGGACGGCCTCCGCAAGTCCATCGGGAAGAGTTTAGAGAAGGCTGAAAAACAAGCTGACGAAGGTTGCGGTGGTAGGTGTGGTGACTGCCTGTGCTGTGTTGATGGCCGTGTATATGTATGTGTGTGTATGGTGTAGTGGTAGGAGTCGTGGCTGCCTGTGCTGTTTAGAGTATGTGTAATGTATTGGATGCAATGTAGCGGTCATGGTGGATTTAGTATTGGGTTCACTGTATGTGGTATGTGTTGAGGACATAGTTTGCAACTGTCTGCAAATGGAACTCTATGAGCCTTCCGCCCCTTGAATTCCTTGTGTGTTCTCATCGAATGCTTGCTGAAGTGCAGCACAATTGCATTAAAAGCACCTGGTCTGCTATAACTACATAACCACACACACACACACACACACACACACACACACACACACACACACACACACGGCAGGAAAGTCCCACTTACGCGATTACGCGACCCCTGTGGTAGATGCTGTAAAACAGCTCCTCAGGCGGCATCAGCAGTACCATAGGGTGCCTGCAGAAGCACTGGGATGCGTTGTCAAGAAGCCACAAAACTCTGCTGGTGAGCAGCTTTGTGCTCAACCACACCGCACAAAAATATTTCATGGGAACACCATGGCTGTAAGACCAAAACAGAGTCAAACCCATACGTACATACCATGTCATTTACTGTATGAAGCATATGGAATGCTGGGTGGAGGATGTTCAGTGTCTCTGGTACCAGAGTATATAAGTTGTATAAACCCAGGCAATTTTGATTGCGCGTCATTTTGAGTAGTTGGCACACACAAAAGAAAATGTGGTTTCATTCTTTGCAAAACCACAGGAGAGAGCAAGGCCTTCAGCCCGCTGGATGTGTTGCTGCTGGAGCTAGAGACTCTGTGCCTTCTTGCAGATGCGTTAGCAAACGCAGCTTACGGAGAGGGCAAGGTAGGGCAAAGAGAAGCAAAAGGGGAACCAGGTGGTCATAACCACTCCAACCATGACGAAAGATAGAGGAGGTTTTCTGGGCACCGTAATGCTTTTTCACCATAGCAGATTGAAAAGGCCCGCATGAAACATCTTGGCTCCGGCAAAGTAGTAGAACATGGTTCATTGTTAATTGAGACAAGGTGGAGGGTTAGAAGTTTAAAGTGAAATACGAAAGTATGCGCGTATGTATCATTTCTGTTTGTGTGTGTGTCATTACTGTTTATGTGTGTCATTACTGTTTGTGTGTGTCATTACTGTCTATGTGTGTCATTACTGTTTTATGTGTCTCATTACTGTTTATGTGTGCCACTACTGTTTGTGTGTGTCATTACTGTTTGTGTGTCTCATTACTGTTTATGTGTGTCATTACTGTCTATGTGTGTCATTACTGTTTGTGTGTGTCATTACTGTTTGTGTGTGTCATTACTGTTTGTGTGTGTCATTACTGTTGATGTGTGTCATTACTGTTGATGTGTGTGTCATTACTGTTTGTGTGTGTCATTACTGTTTGTGTGTGTCATTACTGTCTATGTGTCATTACTGTTTGTATAGGTGAGTAGAAAGACGTATAATCAAGGAATTGAGGTGGGTCGGTATGCGAAGCGTTTGTGTAATGACGTGTACAGGACTTGAATGAACTTATGAGCAAGGGCAATGAGGGTGCTGTTTACAGAAAGGTAGGAATGGGAGAAGGGCTTGAAAAAAAACGATCAGATAGTACAAACACATTCAGTGTAGGTATTGGTAGAAAGAGCGCAGGGGCGTTAAAACCTAACAAAAAGGAAAGAACAGTTTGGTGTTTTCATTGTGGGCCCCTTTTACAGGTGAGCCCTTTGTAGAGGTTAATTTGGGAGTTCCTTCATGAATTTTAAGGGAATCTATGTGAGCACCTTTACAACTGTGCTGCTCTTTTACACCCACTACCTGTAAGACCAGACAGTCTGGCCGGTTTGTCTGTTCTGCCTGCAGGCGTACGACTTTGAAGGAGATGAGCTCCTTTTGTCCATGGACGGTGCAGCGTTCTGTAAGACCTGGTCTGTTTGTCTGTTTTGCCTGCAGGTGTACGACTTTGAAGGAGATGAGCTCCTTTTGTCCATGGACTGTGCAGCATTCCAGTGCCTCCAGGACCTAGCCCTCCTAGATCACGCGGAGCAGGGCAAATTAAATCAGCAGGCTGAGCAGCAAAATGAGCAGCAGGAAACGTCTTCTGAACAAAAGGGAAGGAGGAGGGAGACCGACCGCAGAAGGACCGTGCTGCTACAAATGGCCAAGAGCACCTTTAACAGTAGCCACTACGAAGAGCTGTTTAAGTACAACGTAGACCTTGTGCTGCGGTCAGGGCCCCGTGCGCAGGAGATGCTAAAGTGAGGGGAGAAGTGTTTTAGTGCACAGTTGTCGCACACCAGTATTCGCCACAAAGACAAAAGGAGCTGTCCAAAGGCGGCACAGCGTTGACACTGTGCGTGGTCAGGGCCACGTGTGCGCAAGAAAAAATGATGTAAAACAGTGTAAAAAAAGGTTAAAAATCACCCAAGCAGTGAATCACCACTCCCAACAAAAGAAGTAAAAAGCATAGTCTACCAAGTATCCCCCCCATCAGATCCCTCATTACCACTACTGTCGTTGTTAAATTGTACTTTGTGTCTCCTCCCCACATTAATCAAGATATTATTAAGTTAGGGGAGAAGTAATATTGCTGTTTGTCAGCATTGCCACGTTCTTATGTTGCTAGGGATATTTGCTTACTGACTGTTAACATTTTGAAAGTGAACTTGTCACGCTAAATCATTGGCATGGATGGTTACAATGGTTACAATTGGGGGTGACCTTCAGCCAGGTTGTTTGGCTGATCGGCTGCTGACTGGTCTCGGCCAGCCACAAATAAATCCATAAGCTCAGAAAGAAAAAGAAAAAGTCTTTTGTTCTGCTGAGAAAGGAAATCATGAACAAGTTGGTTGTTGACCTGTTGCAGCAAAAAGGGTTGGGTTGCTGAAAAGTCCTCAAAAAAAGGCGTAAACAGGAAGGAAAAGTGTTTCCTCAGCTCA
>Ga0307968_1004323_pt1 | contig 11597 bp, 11 predicted proteins | sample OrgLakmetagen650_FD_201834 | JGI IMG/M metagenome (GOLD analysis project Ga0307968, IMG submission 201834) | Saline water microbial communities from Organic Lake, Antarctica - #650 | ecosystem: Environmental > Aquatic > Non-marine Saline and Alkaline > Saline | place: Antarctica: Organic Lake... | reverse complement strand
GCGCGTGAGCGGGGCGCTCGATGTTGGGGGTTTGACCAGGGGTGGCGGTTGGGGGAGGAAGAACAGTTGTGTGTAATTTGACCACGTGTTTTGGGAAGGAGGTGAGGGGACGCAGGGACTTAAGGAGCTCCGTGACAGTGGCTGTGTCGACCGAGATGTAGGGAGAGCCCTGAGCGGGGGGCTGTCCTCCAGGGAAGTGGTGAATAAAGGGGTAAGCCATGGGTGCTGCAGTTGGGGACTCCTTGAAGGCGATGAAGTCCCACCCCACCCTGTCCTCTGCCCGGAAGGTGGCTTGCTGGTGTCCTGCCTCCCGTGCTACCCGCTGCAACTGGATGGCTAGGCCGACTCGTGCGTTCTGCATGACAGTGCGCTTGAGGTCCAGCACCGCGCGCGTGCGGTTGGTGCTTGCCCGGAATGCTGCTGCTGCTTCTGCTGCTGCTCCTTGGTCTTTAAAGTTGATGAGCAGGCGCGCTTTGCCCTGGCCGTTGGGACGTTGGGGGTGGCTTGGGTGATTAGGGAGGGGTCGCAGCACAGGAAAGAGGCCAGGGAAGGCAAGTCAACGGGTAAAGCGGTACCGACAGCTGTGCGCAAAACGCAGAACCTGCTGTTTTCTACGCGCTCAGGCTGGTCAAAGAAGTAAATCCTGTTGTATCTTTCTATCACAAGGCATTGTGTCATTGCCAGCATGTTGGACATGTTGGCTTCGTATAGGGGGTCGGTAAAAATAGTATGAGTAAAAGTAACATCATGGTGTAAACAATTCCAGTAAGGATCAGGAAACAAAACTGGTATGGGTTGAGCCATAAAGCATCCCACTGTGTCAGAAAATGGAAAGGCTTACAAGAAAAAAGGCCTTCAGTCAAGAAGTGTGACTGCTCCCCTGTTCATAAAGAAAAACTCTTTCAGAAAGAAAGAAAATGTTGCTTTGTTGTCTTCCTGGTGCAAAAAAGCAGACGCATCCTGGGATCCGGCCTGTGGGATCCTACTTTGGTCATGTACACAAAGACTAAGATTTACATGGGGGGACCTTCAGCAAGAATGTTCGGCTGATCGGCCTGTGACTGGTCCTCGGAGCTCAGACACAAAAGAAAAAGATTGCTGTTGAGTTGCAAGAGGAAATCATAAACCAGCTGGGCACTGACTTACTGTCACAGATAAGGTTGCTCTACTGGAGAGCAAGGCCTAGATCTGAGAGACACCGCCAACAAAACACTGCCCTCTTGGTTGCTACCAAGACTAACAGCACATGCTTTAAAAACCTCTTCTTGTCCTGACGCCATCCTATTTTTACCTTGCACTGTGTGCTCCTCTCGCGTAATCACCCGCAACCCAAACTTTAAACAGCTTGCTAAAGACAAGAAATTAAATCCAAACCAGTGGGAAATTCACCTGATTAAGTTTAATTTCTGTGAGGACACTAGGCCTGATCCCCAACTCCAAAAGCAAAAGCACAGCACAGCATGCTTTTTGCCAACCTAAACAGACAAGGATATAGGGAAGTCAAGCTCCACGTGATCCTCGTTGGAGCTATGGGGACTATCATACAAAGACTATACAGACAAACCTCTGGCAGACCTTAACCTTGATTACCATAAGATTAAAAAATTGGCACACAAACTGAATGAACACTCCATCAGACATGCATCTGCACTCATAAAAAACATGGTATGCAATGCAATATAACACAAGCAACAAAACAGTCAAGGTTTGGGTCTGGGTGCTACGGCACACAACCCACCTGCCCCACATTGATTTCTTATTAATTGTTTGCGTGGTGGGGGGTTGCCTGGTGCGGGCACCTATGTAGCCCCCTCCCTTAATCATGCTGGCTGTGTCATCAATACCAGCGGAGTCTTTCTTTTCTTGTTGCTCTACTGGAAAATCTCAGAGGGGGGACTCTGAGGCCCAAAATGGGTAACTTTTTGCATGCTCCTAGGGTATGGACCCCCTAACTGGCACGTTTCAAGCTCAGCTCTGATATGTAGTGATTCCAATGCAGCTGAGCTTGAAACGTACCAGCTAAGGCCACCTGCCTCAGCAGCCGTGGCGTGAACCTTACTTTTTGAGCAGCCATATGCTGTATCTGACCAGCCAGCGCACCAAACCCGGTGATCTTTAGTGTTTTGAAGTCCTTTAAATGAATAAAGATCATTGCAAGAGAAATGGGGCAAAAATACTAAGTGGTTGGCAAGATATGCAAATTAATGTGCCATTCCCCCTGGAAAGCACCCATCTAGGGTACAGGTGCACGACATGTGCTTTTAATCAGGTTATTCTGTACGCAGGGCGACTTGTCTAAATCTGAGCACATGCTCGGGTAGCTTATAAAGTCAGCATCAGTTTGAAGCTAGGTTGGGTCCAATTTGATGAAGTGACGTGTGAGAAGTTGCACCTTTCATGCGAAAAGGAGTAAGTTTTGGCTTTTGCCCAGTGTCCCCCCTCTGGGATAATCATTGACTGAAGAGGAAATGTTTACAGGGTTTACAAAAAAAAGGCCTTCAGTCAAGAAGTGCGACGGTTGCCTGAATAGGTAAGCAAACTTTCTCCTTAATGCACAAATGTCTGCATCTCTACACATAAAAGGGGCATGCGCTTCATCTTAAATCTCCTCGAAAGCCCAACGGCACACAGCCAAAAAAGAGTTTTCATGATTCAAAGAGCTGTCTTCGCCTTGAGGGTGTGCGCCTTCAGCCCAAAACGGCCAACATTTTGTAAGATATGTTGAGACAGACCCAAATGCAAATGTCTCGGCAAACGTACACTAGAAAAGAAGATGCTAGTTACAAAGAAGCTCCAACCTAAAAGAAGCCATGAGTCAGACTCTGTAGGCTCAATGCCTATGACCTCCCCCAATCCGCCCCAAACTACAGCCATCAAATGCCTGAATGATCTCGCACCTACTACCCAGCTTGTCGCTTCCTCACAAAAATAGCCAGCAAAACATGCACGGCAGACACAATCTGCTCCTCCACATACCACAAAAAAGAGAAAATGCAGCCAGATGGTAAGCCAGAGACATCTCCCCTCACGCAAAACTTATTCTCCTCACAGAACAAGAAAAAAAGAAAAAGAAAAACTACGTAGGCAGTGAAAACCACTCCCCACATGAAGTTAGGAAAAGTAAGCCACTTTGGTAACGAGTACCGTAAAACTCCTTTACCAGCAGAACAGAAAAGGCCCAGTCAGAGAGGTCCCAACAGAGTACCAGAAGGAAGAATGAAGTCACAAAGAGACTGGAGTAACAGCCTCAAACAAGCAAGAGCACCAGGCACAGACATCGCAGAGCTAAGCTAATGGTCTACAGGGATGACCACTTCACAGAACAACCAACCAATACCGAACCCAACAAACGCATACTAACACGCTCACATACTGCTTGCCACAATCAACCCGCAACACAGACGCTTACACAAACAACTACCTTCTCCATCCCGCAAGACAACATGTTGTACAGTACCATCCCCTTCACACAGCAGATGAGTAACATAGACCCAACCTACCGCATCCAATATAACCCAACCTTGAGTAAACAGACTACACAGAACCACATGCACAGCACAGACCCCAAAAAGAAAGAAGATGTGAGCTCCTTGATGTAACCCAATGCCTACCTAGCCTGAGTCTGACCCCCTTGCATATTACCCACATCCAACAAGAACTCTGGACGTACAAGAAAGACAAGGCCTTTTCTATGACACCCACTGAGGCCATAAATACGCCTTATCATGATGATCCAGACATCCACCACATAAATGATTGGAAATGTTACATTTGCAATAAAAAGGGTAGAGATGCTAGGGGTAGAGATGCCCAGAAAGACAGATGCAATACCACACGCTTTACGCTCCTATGATTTGGAAAGATAGGCACTGCCCCTATCTATAGTAGTGGCAAAAACCACTCATGCTGCTGCTTGCACTGATATTGCATGTGCATCCTGTGAAATATGCTCCTACTATACTATTCAGGACTTAAATTGTTGGATCAGCTTCCCTTTGAAGACTTGCACATTTGTGATGTTTGTAATTGTACCTACTATTGGCAGTGCCTACTAAAATCCAATTGCTTCAATGCCAACGAGCGAGAGGCTATTGACACTTATGACACATGGGCCTGCACAAAGTGTTTAACCTAAATGACAATGAAAAGAAATAACGGAACTTTAAATTCCTTAGAACAGAACTGATGAAGGTCTCGTGGAACCCAACATGGGAGCCAGAAGAACTGCAAAGTACACGTGAAAGCTTTTGACGCAGCCTCCGGCAATACGAAGAGCATATCACGGCACCAAACCTACAGCAACTTGCACCCGACACACACCTTGATGATCTTCAAAAACAACGGTTCTCAGCCAGCAACCAAGAAAGAAACTCCTACCAGCCCTATGATATCAAACTTTGGAACAGAGTTAATTTCGACACCAACCCTCAAGCAGACATTGTAGCCACTGTATGCTACGAGTACTGGATCATTGACGTTGATATCATAAAGCACCAAGGAAACGACACCGAATCTCCCTCAGACGACCCTACATACTCCCGGAAGTGCACACTGCCACAGTAGCTTGCATCTACAACGTAGACTAAAAATGCAAAGGCATGCTCACCCCTGAGCGCTTCAACATTCTTCTTAGGGCTTTTAAAAGGCAAATACAGCGGCTCACAGGATAATATTCACACACCCCATAAATCTTGCATTAGAGCTCGTGGGCCTCATCACACGCAAAGATATTGCAAACATACAAGCCAAAAGATCAAAAAATAATTTTCACGGATGCTTCCCCCCCTACATTATAACCACCCTACAAAAATGGGCCCTAGTCACTAAAGACAAAATGGCATCCCCCCATGAAAACACCATGTATTTAGCAACAAGGCATGCAAATTACTCTGCTGCCCTTAGCACAGAGGCAACAACTACCTTCATGTTTCTTCCCTCCTGGAATTTAAGAAGGATGACCACCAATTCCTACACATCGCTCTGCTGCAGATTCCCGCACATATGCAAAATCTCAGGCTCCATACCATCAGGACAACTTCAATCTGCCGAAATACCTTTCTGGAACTTCACAAACACACTTGGGAGATGCACATCATTGCCATATGGAATACTAAAGGCAAAAGCTGCATCAATGCTTGCAACAAGAACTGGCTAAAAGAGCATGCCAAAGAGATTCCTGAGGCAAAGCGGGAAATCAATTACATTCTTAACGCCCCCTATTTTTTTTTTTGGGTGGTGTTACAGCTACGGCCCCCAGCAGGGACCTGACAGACAACAAAAAAAAGAGGAGAGAGGGCTCAAGCAGAGGAGAAAGCAAAAGGAAGCTGCTCAAGGAGACCCAGAACCAAAGAAAGGAAACCTACCCCTCTGCACTCAGCACTGAAAAGACTCGTGGCCTTTATATAGTAAAGAAACTACCCAGCGACCACCTTCATCAAACCCCACAAGGCCCCCAAGATAAAACAAACATCCCGGACCCACCTCAAGGCTCTGACGAAGCAACCCGACACAGCTCCAGTCCAAACCTGATCCGTAGAGTACAAGATTGACGGGACTAGACCTACACTGATGGACTGATGGCAGTCTAAAAAACACTAAGAAAGGCAAGACACCGGATCAGGTGTTTACCACCCTTGCTTATACGTATCCCATTACATACGTGAACCCAAGAGGTGTAGGTATAACCAATACTATCTCACATGCATAGCTAGCAGCTATAGCAGCCGCAATCATTCACGGCTATTACTATATAGCCACAGATAGCACCAAATTAAAAAACAGCTCTCACACCCAAGCCTCCACCGCCACAAAGCCTCCACCGCCAGGGAGATGTCCTCCAATTCATTGCCAAAGCAATCTACCAGTCACCATCGCCCGTTCATTTCCACAAAGTCAAATCCCACGCAGATATTATAGGCAATGAACATGCTGACGCTGTTAAGTAAAAAAAAGAAAATGCAGATAAGGGAAGGAACATATTTTTTTTGTGTTCTGCACCACCCAATGGATTTAGAGACACCCAACATCCCACCTGGAGATTTAAATATAAGAAAGCTTTTCAGTGGGGAGGCAGAAGCCTGCACACCACCAGGAGTATTACTCAGATATTTGTGGGGGTTGTATATCATGTCTTGTCTCATCTGTATGATTTTTGTTGCGGATCTGATTGCATATACCAAGATAGACATCAGTGGTATTCGAACCCAAGCTTCCCTGCAATGAAGTTTTCATATCTTCATATTGTTATAAATTCAAGATCTGCCCCACGTGATAATTGTGAACATGTACGTCTGGCATGTGCCAGAGCCTTGTCGCTGTTTTCTAAGCTAGCCGGAGTTGGTGAGAAAAAAAGTTCGATGCTACAAGTACTTTCCAAAAATGTTCGATGCTACAAGTACTTTCCAGTACTGTTATCAACTCTAATCAGGAGCTGGTTTCAAATCAAGTCTGCAACCCTCCTGATCCCCTTTTCTTTTTCTGTGTGGTCGACGAGTTTCACAGTGCACAGTACCAAAGTGGCTCCTTTTCCTTAATCATTGTAAGGAGTGGTTTTCAGTTTTATTATCTTTCATTTACGCCACTTCTGGCAAATGAATCCTTGTCTAGAATCTGGTCTTTGCTAAATTTATTCTAGGTCTGTGAATTATTATGAGGGGCTGTCTCCTCACAGCAGCCTGCCGGATTATGACATTCAAAGTCAAGGCAATGCAAACAAATTTGCTGATCAGCACTTCATGACACATGATTTCATGAAATAAGACAGCTTTTCATCTTTTATAACGGGAATGTCTGCCAACAACTACAGGCGGCCTCCATCAGGCATTTAACATTAATTGTCAAGCAACTGCAAGCTGCAAGTGAACACTTTCAGCACTAGTTGAGCGTTTTGTATATCACTTCCAATTGGCCCTTTGCAAAACTTTGTGTCCCTTTGCAAGAATTTGTCCTACACAGCGACGGTCCAACATTAAAGCCACAACGGTCATTTGAAACACTCGGATTTAATTTAGCTTAGTTTAATTTGGATTACAAAGGCCTCCAGCCTGGCATGGCTGCTCAACCTATAGGTCCCAACAAATAAATCAATCAAAAAGATCGACAGCTGCACTAATAAATTTGTAAACTTCTGAGTTATGTTGAAAAACAAAATTTTTGATATCACCTTCAGAAATATTATCAAATAAATGGATTAACTGGTGCCGTAAATGTTCGGTACCGATGCATTGTTTCTCATCTTGAATATTATCCCCGTTTTCACACAAATTGCAAACACGCACGTGCACTCCTGTCCAGACTCCTGCCATATAAACCAGTTTCACACTTCAACCCATGTCCTCGAATCCTGAACCGAGCTACGTTCATCATGACACTTTTGCTCAGAGCCATCTTCAAATACTCCGGCAAGACAAATGGTGCACGTGCATCAGAAACCGGTCTCTCAGGCAGAGCAAACCAGTTGTGATAAGCCACAGACTTTTTTAACTGGAGCAAGGATCTTGACCATGTGCCTCTTTCCAAACTACCTGATGCCTGAATCTCAAGTCTATGCGCAAATCAGAAATATTCAGCTTCCTGCATTTGAAATAAGTCACTTCTGTATACAGTGCCATTCTGCAAATCACCAAAAGCATCCTTTATCTGTCTAGTCCAACAATTAGAAGCACCAGAATTCCCAAGGGAAATATCTGCTTTTATAACATCGTGTAAAGTATTGCTGTTTGAACTAACCATCCTGTTCCAAAATTTTACAGCTGACCTGAACCAGTAGAACTGCAAGAGTTCCTGCGCGCATTCTTGAAGCACACACCAGTTTGCAGAAGTAGATTTAATTCCCAAAATTATATTTAAAACGCCAGGTGTGCGACCTGCAAAGGGTTGCTGAAACCATTGTCATGCTTCAGAAATTGCGTAGACCAAATCTGACTGGCATACATGCCAGCTGACAACGCATATGTCTTAAAAAGCCACAGCATCGCATGAGGCCTGTCAGAAATCCTCTTTTTAATACCAAACTCTCACTCTACGCAAAGCTGCATTAAAAGGCCTCAAAGCATGGGTCGCAGCATGGTGTAGGTTCATGTGCTTATCAAATAACATTCCCAGGTAGGTAAAAGAATCTCTCTCTTCGAGCTCCTGATTGTAGAGACGAAAAACAGGAACTGCGGAATTTTGGTACGCAACAAAATTAATAAAGTAGGATTTCTGCACATTTACTGTAAGTCCTTTCCTGGCAGCATACAATTCCAGTCGTCTCAACATTTTCTGCAATTGGACTGGGTCATTAGCTGTCAGGGTCAGGTCGTCAGCATAGAGCATGTGAGTTACCCTGAGCCCCTCAGTGCCAGTAGCAGCACCCACAAAGCCAGTCCCAAACTCATCATCCACATCATTGATAACAAGGCAAAAGAGGAGAGGAGATAAAGGACAACCTTGTTTTACACCTCTTAAAGGCACAGTGGAATTGCCGGTACTGGTAATTTTGGCACCATCAATTTAAACATACTCGTCTCCATCGTACATTTGTTTGATAACATTGACAAAATTAGTGGGCATCCTGATATTGTTTAAATGATCCCAAAGGTATGGTCTGTCAATAGTGTCATACGCTTGTTTAAAATCAATAAAGGCCATGTGAAGGTGGGAACAACCCTTTGGTTTAATCTGTTTGGCAGCGTGGACTAAGTGCCTTAAAATACAAATAGGCTGGATCGTGCTACGGTCTGGATAGAAGCCAAATTGCGTGTCAGGAACTTTTCGGTTCTCAACACACCACTCATTGGTCACTAGTTCTCTCAAAATGTTGGCGTAGAGTCTATACAAAGTCCCGCTCACAGCCAACAGCGGTAGTTGTTGGGATCAAGCTTAGAGCCTTTTTTGTAAAGGGGGGAGATCTTGGCTTTAAAGTACCGTGAAAGAGGTTGGCCAGGTAAGACACATTTTTATCTTTCTCATCACCTGGGTAAGCGTACTTCAAAAAGGAGCTGAGAATTCTTCAAAACCAGGTGAAGAAGAGGCAATCATCTATCTTACCCAAAAATTTGGAGACCAGGCACGTCATAACAGCGAGACTCGGACAGTCAAAGGCATCGGCAATTCTGTTCATACCTGTGAAATACGACCACGACCCAAAGGGTCAGCTGAAGCAGTGCATCTATGTGCCTTGAATTCCTGTTCAGTGCATCAGGAGATTTAGGAGGTGAAATGTGAAAGGAGGTAAGTATTCTGTAGGCACAGGGGATGGACAGGTTGTCTTTCTTTGCTTTTTTAACACTCGGATTTGCATGCACAAGTCCACCGTTTGGAAGAGGAGCGTCCATTCATGCCAAAATTTTCTCAATGAGCTTTTTAAAAAACAATTATTTCATTAACATCATGGCATCCCTCATCAAACAAGCAGGCTTGTTAAGCAACACTCGCTCCGTGGCTCCAAAAGTGGCAGGCCCCCGAGCAGCACCAGCCTTGTCTAACAGACTACCCAGCAAAGCGCTCGCGGCACTCCCTCGCAGCAGCAGGCGAGGGGCCTCTCTTTTGAGGCGGGCATCTGCCCCTGATGTGCAGAGCCCCCAGGAGGACGACACCGTGCCCTGGGATGACGAGGAGCATCAGGTCGAGGAGCAGGGACCTGTTGTTGAGGCGGGAAAGGTGGGCGGATCAACATTTCGTGGCTTGCACACTCTCCCCAAAAGTGTGAAGAATGGATCCCGGGAGGAAAGTCACCACGAATGAGACCACCTGTTCGGGGTAGCGCCTGACATTTAGATCAAACACATTGGTGCAGGTGGTGGAGCTGATGGCCGTGGATTTTGATGCCGTCACTGCCAAAGCAGGAGACAAATTGCTCATGGTGGACGTGTACACACAGTGGTGTGGGCCATGCAAGGTGAGTGAAGGCCAGTCCCTCCCTCCTTTGTAAGAGCCTTAAAAACATAGAGACCATCCCTTGTCTATTTAAGTCTTCTGCCAACAAGCCCTTGCGCCTGCGTGACAAGGGTGTTGTTTTAATGCAAACGTGTAAAACAATGACGAGTCATTCATGCTGCTGCTTTACGCACGTGCTCACACAGATGATCGCCCCTGAGATTGAAATCATGGCTGAGGAGCTGGGGGACAGCGCCATCCTCTCCAAGATGGACTGCACTTCAGACAATGACAATAAGAAGTGGGCCATGGGTGAGTAAAGAGAGAGTGGTACTATGCTTGGGTGAGTGGTGGTTGGTTAGGTTATTGCTATTACGGCCTTGTTGCAGGCACTCTCAAACGACGTGATGCTATGCGGCATGGCTATAACTCCCTCCTTTTAGCCTGTGCGAGTTTGAGGTTTTGTTGAGATAAACAACACCTTTTAGGGCAAACGCTATAGTTTACCCGAATACATCAGCAGTGTGCAATTCTTTTTCCTCGCCACACTCAACTGGGGCTGTGTACGGTGGCTTTTGCAGCCTGTGTATGTTTGCCACACACTCGTTCATTCCAGGTTTGTTACCTTAGTGTGATCCAAAAGCTGCCTGCCTGTGTAGTATGAGATGTGAGCTGTTGTCTTAATGGTGCAGCTAATTAGTATAGGCCTCGAAGCGTTTCTGCGCATAGAAGTGTATTTCTTGTTGTTTGGCACGGTTCAGTGGAGGCACTCCTTACGTACAAGACCTTTTTCATAGTGAACCTTACTCATCACTTCTGACGATCGAGCCAAGCTATTTTTGATCCTTCTCTACCTCTACTGTAAAACCTCTTGCAGCTCAAAAAGTACGCGCTCTGCCCACCTTCATCTTCTTCAAGAACGGCGAGCGTATCACAGAAATGACAGGCGCCAAGACCTCAAGCCTCCGCAAGCTGATTGACGCTCATAAGTAATTGCTTTGAGTTCCGTTGGCGTGTTGTGTAAAGCGGTTGCGGTGCCCTGCTTCGATTTGGTCTCAGCTTGTATTTATGTGCTGTGTGTTGGAGAGTGTGAGTGACAGTGAGTATGTGCAAATTGAACGAGAGCATATATGAGTAAGTATAGATGGCCGGAATTAATGAGATTCCAGGCCCTCAGGTGAGGTAACGTTTCCTGTCCTTGCCACAGCCTATAAATGAACTCAAATGTGCGGAACGTGTACAAGTCAGAGTGTTTGTATTCATGCCTGCCATTTTCAATATACCTATTGTATGGCTGTAATTGCAGGTGTATTTTTCTTGCTCGTCATGCTCTAAACCTTGGATTTTGCTACCAATTTGGTCTTCATCCTCACATCTGTGTTGTTGGAACTGCTATCTGTATTTTCAATGCTTGGTTCTGTGCGAGTGGAGCCATTCCCCTTTCTATTGTTGCTGTGCTTACCGTTAAAGCTGTAAGCTGTATTTTTATTCTGTTATTGCGACTTTTGTCTCCATGGAATTATGCTGGGTTCACTGTTATACTTACTGGCAGGTGCTGATAGCGGCTGCAAGGTACACGGCATGTCGCAAGAGTAGGCCACACACAGTTCATGCAATGGTTACAATGGGGGGTGACCTTCAGCCAGGTTGTTTGGCTGATCGGCTGCTGACTGGTCTCGGCCAGCCACAAATAAATCCATAAGCTCAGAAAGAAAAAGAAAAAGTCTATTGTTCTGCTG
>Ga0307968_1004322_pt1 | contig 11598 bp, 13 predicted proteins | sample OrgLakmetagen650_FD_201834 | JGI IMG/M metagenome (GOLD analysis project Ga0307968, IMG submission 201834) | Saline water microbial communities from Organic Lake, Antarctica - #650 | ecosystem: Environmental > Aquatic > Non-marine Saline and Alkaline > Saline | place: Antarctica: Organic Lake... | reverse complement strand
CCCAAATCCACGTACACACCCACACCCACACCTACGCCCAAATCCAAGACACACCCACACCCACACCCACTCCTACGCTCAAATCCACGTACACACCCACACCCACACCCATTCCTACGCCCAAATTCATCGCAGACTTTGGTCGCCTGCACACCCACACCCACACCTACGCCCAAATCCACGTACACACCCACACCCACACCCACTCCTACGCCCAAATTCATGTACACACCCACACACACACAGACTTTGGTCGCCTGCACACCCACACCCACACCTACATTCCGATCCACGTACACACCCATGTACACACCCACACACCCACACAAATACACACACAGACTTAGGTTTTCAGCACACCTTGTGTACTTTGCAGAGCCGACGCCCTGGACGATGATAGAGCCTGTCATGCCTGCAGTGTCGGGTGAGCATATTGGAATGGATTAAATTGGATTGGATTGGATTGGATTGGATTGGATTGGATTGGATTGGATTGGATTGGATTGGATTAGATTGGATTAGATTGGATTGGATTGGATTGGATTGGATTGGATTGGATTGGATTGGATTGGATTGGATTGAATATTGTATTGGATTGGATTGGACAATGATAGAGCCTGTCATGCCTGCAGTGTCGGGTGACACACACGTGTGGGAAAGTTTTAGGAAGAGCAGACGACTTTGGGACGCAAGCTCAGCGCGACGTGCTTTTGAGAAGCAATGGTGTGTGATGTGAGTACAGCGTGGCATGATTGGGAGGAACGGTTTGTGACGTACTTTCAGGGTGGCATGAATTAAAAAGACAGTTTGTGATCAGCGTGGCATGATTCCAATGGATGGTGTGATTAGGGTTGGCCAGGACCGTATATTCATACCGTATATTCATACCGTATATTCATACCGTATATTCATACCGTATATTCATACCGTATATTCATACCGTATATTCATACCGTATATTCATACCGTATATTCATACCGTATATTCATACCGTATATTCATACTGTATATTCATACCGTATATTCAAACCGTATATTCATACCGTATATTCATACCGTAAATTCATACCGCATACGACCGTATGTCTGGGAGTTCCCTGCCAACATCACCGTATATACACCGTATATATATGGTTCTGGACAATTCTAATAGTTTTAGAGATAGGGAGATAAAGAGAGATACACTTTCAGCGTGGCATGATTTCAAGAAAGCCGTTACAAACAGGTCACACCTCAGTCATTGCTACCCTGATTCGGGGATACAAGCAGGCCAGAGTGGAGCTAGGGGGAGAACGTGGTTCAGCATCCTTGTGTGCATGATTATGAAATATGGCTTCAGAAAGAGAAGAAAAAGGAAACTATATGCATTTATTAGGGTAACACATCAAAACATACACGCTGAAAAGCAAACCCCTATTGTACGCACACCATCATGCACACACACACGCACACACACACATACCGAAATGCAGGACGGGGGTGGGGCCCTGCCCGTCAAGATTGAGCCACAGGTACTTGCCCTTTCTGTGAGTGTGAGGTGTAATGATGGGCGGGTGACGACGGCAAGATTGTGTGCAAACATTGTTAAGTTTACATGTTGATGGTGGACGGTGCAACGATGAGCAGATATCTATCTATCCATCCATCCATCCATCCATCCATCCATCCATCCATCCATCCATCCATCCATCCATCCAACCATCCATCCATCCATCCATCCATCCATCCATCCATCCATCCATCTATCTATCAATGGTGACGTTGACCGACGTGCGCAGGTGGCGGTAAGCGATAAGCAGATGCTGATGGTGAGCACTAGGTGCAGACGATGACGGCGGTGCAAACAATGTGATGCGTACAGCAGGTGCTGACGATGGCGAATGCTGATGACGGCAAAAAATTGTGCACATGAAATGACGAGCAGACGATGACGGCGGTGCAAACAATGTGATGCGTACAGCAGGTGCTGACGACGGCAATTAAATGTGTGCACATGAAATGACGAGTTGACAACAGGGATGTGTCATACGGTCATTTGGGACGTTCAATACGGTAAAATACTTGTTAATTACGATACGGCGTATTATGTTAATGACACATCCCTGGTTGACAATGACAGCGGTGAATTGTGCACATACAATGACGAGCAGACAATGATGGCGGTGCAAAGAAAGCGACGCAGAGAGCAGGTGATGTAAAACGACGCGGAGGTGATGATAGGGAGGCAGGTCTGAGGGAAATCACAGACACACACACACACATATAGCAGGCACAGAACAGTGATGGCACCGATCCATACCCCCGCACACACACACACACTCACCTGCCAGCCCCCAGCAGCTTCCTGCCCTCCATAGCGTCCTTCAAGGTGGAATTGCAGTTAACAAACACCTCTGCAAACGCCAAATACAGAATTGTAGCAATGATTAGTCTAAGTAAGTAACGTTAAGCGTCAGATCAGTGGTGAGTGCACAAAACCAGAATCGTAGCAATGATTAGTCTAAGTAAGTAACGTTAAGCGTCAAATCAGTGGTGAGTGCAGGATGTCCTGCAATGCAGAAAGGGCTGTCACACATTTGCGGAAAAGTCAGAGGAGGAAGAGAGAGAGTGTCCAGAGGCATTGTTGTGCACTGCTACCAGCCCTTTAATTGTAGAAAGACAGGAAGCAAGCCTTGTTGTCGCGCATTTCAGGGAAGTGAAGAAGGGCAGTGAAAAAGGGAAGATGCTTCTTAATGCCGTCACCTGAACAGAACATCCTTTTAATCACAAACCTTCGTCATCATGCACGGCATGCCTAAATGCCACTAATGACTAGGGTTGGCCAGAACCATATATATACGGTGTGTATAAAATATTTTGGCAGGGAATTCACCAGATATACGGTCATATACGGTGTATATATACGGTTCTGGTTAACCCTACTTATGACTCATGTCACATCTTAGGAGAAGGCAGAGGAGGGAAGGGTGGATAAGGTCACTAGACTTTTGCTACATGCGACACCCGCACCCTACATTTGCACGGCAAAAGAAAAGGAAAAAGGGAACTGCAAGGAGCGATCACGCTCCACATCAAGGGAAGCGACTGCCTCACCAATTTTTCACTCCCATCATCAGCATAAAAGCAGGTTAAAAAGGAGAAAGGATTCAAGTGCACACCATCACAATTTACAAAACACTCACTCTCATCATCGGCAACGATGGCCTCCTTGATGACAAGGTTGGACAGGTTGTCGGCCACAAGGACTCTAGCAGACTCGACTTCTGGTCCCTCTGGCATCCTGTAAGAGTAGCATTCAGTGCATGTCTTGTACTGTGTGTATGTGTGTGTTTGTGTGTGTATGTGTGTATGTGCATGTGTGCTTGTGCGTGTGTGTGTGTGTGTGTGTGTGTGTTTGTGTGATACACATACTGCATGTGTGCCTTCTGTGTGTGTGTGTGTGTGTGTGTGTGTGTCTGTGTGTGTTTCTGTCTGTGTGTGTGCACGTGTGTGTGTCTGTGTGTGTCTGTGTGTGTTTCTGTCTCTCTGTGTGTGTGTGTGTGTGTGTGTGTGTGTGTGTGTGTGTGTGTGTGTGTGTGTGTGTGTGTGTGTGTGTGTGTGTGTGTTTGTGTGTGTGTGTGTGTGTGAATGTGTGTGTGTGTGTGTGTGTGTGTCTGTGTGTGTGTGTGTGTGTGTGTGTGTGTGTGTGTGTGTGTGTTCGTGCGTGATGTATGTATGCAAGATGTGTGTGCGCCTGATGTGTGCAAGATGTTAAATGGTGCGAGTATGTGTACATGCGTTTACATATTATTTCCCTTACAACGATGCATGTGCTCGCAACTCGCTGCTGCTTGCACAGCATGTTTGCATCAATCAGTTTAATGTGCATGGGATGCTAGCATACAGCATGCACGCACGAGGCCTGATGAGCACTTGTTGCTTGAGGAACAGGGTGTGTCTATATCAATCTGAACGTGTGGATGAAATTGAACGTTCCCTTCCCTCCTTTTGATACCCAGACTTTTAAAAGCAGATGAGTCAAGCAGGATGATGTCTGTCCAGAACAAATCCAGAACCAAACGTATCCAGAACCAAACACACCTTGGGTGTTTGCTTTCCTAGACGCAAAAAAATATTTTTTATGTTGTCGATTTTCTTATATTTGGACCTGCCATCAACATTTTAAAATGCGATTTTGAGGTGGAGCAGGGTTACAGGCCAAACTTTCCCTACAACGTTCCATTTGTGGAAATAAATTCTAGGGTCTAGACTTCTCTCCTTTGATGGGTGGGAGCTTGCAATTGAAAGCAGCTTCTTTTGTCTTCCTTGCTCACCTGACCGCGTCTGAGGTCCTGATTACATTTGGAGACAGCAATGACAGCCGTCGCGGCAGCAATGCCAGGCAGCAAGTGGGATACGAGGACCCTCGCACGGGGCAGGATATCGTGATAGGATTGCAGCCGCCAGCAGGCTTAGAGCAGCAGCAGCAGCAGTTACAGCAGCAGCAGTTACAGCAGCAGCAGCAGCCGGCGGAAGAAAGAGGGAGAGCTTTGCAGCCTCCAGCGCAACGACCCGCAGGAGTTACTGGCGCAAGGAGGTCTGCGCTACCGATTGTCGTGCAGGAGAAAATCCGCAATGATACATTTCCCCCCTTGCTGTGCCAACTAGCACCGTCTGGAATAGACGCGCCAGTGAGCTTAGATGCAGGTATGTGTTTGTACACCTGCATATGTAGGCAGATCCCATTTTAGCTGTGCAGCATTCGCGCACCGTAATGCAAGGCACACAGGATGCATTGCGTGAGACCTTCTTACATCATCATCATTCATGCAGCATGTTTGTTACAAGTGTGAAAAGTCATTCTCATGTCACGTTCATACTGATGGTTCTCTCTGCAGGCTTCACCAGGGCTGTCTCACAACAGCTTTTCACTTCCTGCAAGCTCACATACCAACTGATCGACCAGCCTGGGGGCTTCATGAACGTGTCTGTAGATCTTTCGGTGCGTGGAGTGGCAATTTTTACACTCAACCATCCTCAAAAACTGCTGCATTGGCAATTCACACAGATGTCTCGATGAGGCGCAGATGACTCCTGCACAATGTGAGACTGCCAACTGCATATCGTAATAACCTTTCCCTCTGTCCCCCTTACAAATGAACAGGTCAGGCCACCTATCCACTGCAGCCAGTTCTGGTCATGCATAACGTAGTAACCTTGCCCTCTGTCCACCTTACAAATGATTGGACAGGTCAGGCCATCTATACATCGCAGCCAGTTCTGGTCAGTGGAGCTGCTGGCAGGCAGCCACTCCTCATCTTTGAAAACCCTTCAGAAGATCACAAGCCAAGATGCGCCGTACAGGTGCATATTACCCAGATTTATTGGGGCGTCACTCCAGCTGGCAGGAAGTACATCGTAGATAAATAAGTGTTCAGCAAATTTATTGGAGCTCTGCATTAGGTAAAGGCTTATATTTGCATGGTATTGCCTGGTTTCTTTTTGCACTCTCTCATCATGTTGCATGGTATCGCCTGGTTTCTTTTTGCACTGTCTCTCATCATGCACACAGACTTTGCATGCTGTACGGGATCATCATTCTGCCAAATTCCATCCTGCTCTCAGGTACGTTTTCACACCAGCAGAGGAGAAACTGCGACAACGAGCAAACTCACCAGGTGACTGCACCATAATGGTTTGAGGAGTGCTACTTATACATACAAGTTTGGTGGGATCCAGATGTATGACCTGGCAGCACCTTAACTACTCAGAACTCAGCCAGATTGTGCAGAGGACTCAGCCAGAATGCATTGATCCAAAGTGTCGTCAATTCCTTCAAGGCTTTGCGTTTAATCCTTCTGCATTAAGATCTATATGCCAGCGCAGGTGACAACTCAAAAGTGTGGCGGGAGTTGATCACTCACGCTTTGTTTTGCATGCAAATTGAAACTGTGATCAAGGTCAAGGAATAAATTGTGGTGCACAAACACAGCGCACACTGCTGGTGCATCCATCTCCACCTCTGTGATTTGTGGTTTGTTTGATCACCTTGTTTGATTCACCAAACAATGATTTGTGGTTTGATTAATTCACCTAACAATGATTTGTGGTTTGTTTCATCACCTTGTGCAGGCTCACCAAACAATGCGGACGCCAGGCATTTAACGCTGGCTGAGGATGAATGGAGGAGCGCGAGCATCAAAGCACAGATTCCCAGCTTTGGAATGTGTGTTCGTCAGATTGTTCTTGTAATGAGCAGCTCTGCAGCCCTCGAGCAGGTGTGTAAGTGGAGGTATTCGAAGGCTGCTGCAAAACCTTAGGAGTACCGCAGATTCTGGTACAACAGATTGTTGAGGTATATATTGGAGGTCTTACACACCATTGGCAAGCCAATGCGTTTGCTGTTCATACCTCAATACAAAAGAGAGGCCAAGTATACGCGGCCGGGGAGGTCGCTTGGTTGAGTCCTGTTTAGGGGACGGGAAAATATTGAGATTTGCTATGACACGGAATTGCCGCGTTTCCTTCAAGGACGCGTCCGGGATCTGGCACCGGGAGACGCGCAACCTTTGGGGGTTGATGGCAGTATTCTTGGCCTCCCTTTCTGTCGAGGTATATATCGGAGGTCTTACACACCATTGACAATCCAACGCGTTGACGATGTATACCTCAACACAGACATGCTGCCCTGCGTCCATGTACAGCAGCAGACAGATCTCGCAATTGGAACATTTTTGCACATCTTTTCTCTTTTTATAGACCGTGCCACTGGCGTATAAGTAACACACGTGAGCACTGACTGTGTGTGTATATGAATGTGTGTGTATGTCCTTTCGGACTGCACCCAGTCAGCTCTAGCAGCCTTTATATCGCCATGATCTACACTGTTCCTGGCTTAGGCTCAAAAAGTATGCAGGATAGCCTGCTTTTCCTTATATTTACCGCATACCACATCAACCAGCTAGCTTATTCCACAAGTGAATTGAAAAAGCTGTGCACAGGCGGCGGTACTCAGGCCTGTACTTTTTGGTAGACTAGTGCGGTACTCAGGCCTGTACTTTTTGGTAGACCAGTGCGGTACTCAGGCCTGTACTTTTTGATACTGCGCGGTACTCAGGCCTGCACTTTTTGGTAGACCAGCGCGGTACTCAGGCCTGTACTTTTTGGTAGACCAGTGCGGTACTCAGGCCTGTACCCAGGCCTGTACTTTTTGGTACTCATGCCTGTACTGGTGCTCAGGCATTGATACTCAGGCCTGTTCTGGTACTCAGGCCTGTACTTTTTGGTAGACCAGCCTGTTGCTAACTCTCCTGTCCTCATCTCCCACTTTTCAATGGGGCTCAGGCTAGTGTGAGCATTCAGTAGCTGACAAGCTTGCCTTCATGCATGCTGTCTTCGCAGTGTGTATTTACGCTGTAATTCTTCCCAATACTCTCACCCTCAACTTCCCCATACCCCACAGTGTCCCACGTGGCCGATATTCTTTCAACAAGTGACACAGCTGGAAGCCACGCAGGCGGCACTTATGCACCACTTATGCACCACGCCATATATATGCTTATGCACCACTTATGCACCACCGCTTATGCACCACGCAGGCGGCGCTTATGCTTGTTAGTAGTACCTCCCTGTTACTACCTCTTCTGTACTCACCTCCCGTTTAATATATAATATGCACCACTTATGCACCACCGCTTATGCACCACGCAGGCGGCGCTTATGCTTGTTAGTAGTACCTCCCTGTTACCACCTCTTCTGTACTCACCTCCCGTTCAATATATAATATATACCTTGACTGTACAAACCATGCAGTGGCCAACGTGGCCGTTGTTCCTGCGGACTGCCAGTCTGCGCACGGGCTGTGCTCAGGCATGTGCGGCTCCAATAACCCCCTTCCCTGCGATACAACGTGAAGAGGGCCGCGTGCCATACTGCATTGCTCCTACCCCTGAACTGGTACGTGAAAGAAGGCATAAAAGATGAAAGCATCGCACCTGTGGCACGCGTTGATTGGTTGGCAGGCCTCTACTACGCCTTAGATTTTAGGCAATGCATCAGCTTGCCGTTTTACACTGTCGCATTGAATGATACCACAAACAGGACTCCTCTGTACCTCCTGAGGACAATTCAACAATTGGCGGTGCTCAGGTGCGCTGCAGAAATTTATGAAATGCTACCAGACATTGAAGGATCACGTGCTCCTGTCCTGATTTAACGCCACCAGCGGAAAACAATAACATAAACTTTGTCACAAATCTAGGGATAGGCATCATTTAACACGAAATACAAAGAAAACATAGGAGATCGTGTCACAAACCTTGGACAAAACATCAGCAACAGCAACAGCACCTGTTCGTTCCTTTATAGGATCAGGTAGGCGGGGGTTCTGGCAGCAATACCGGACTCCCTTCAGAGGCTCCAAGTGGCGACAGCCGCAGGGACTGGATCATGCTTAACGTGGTGAGAGTTTAGGCTGAATGTGGCAAATATAATTTTAAACTCTAGCCTTTTGTCTAGTCGACTCTGATAACATCCCTTATGCTGTTTTAAAAGACAGGAAGGATGAATTAATCAATCTCCCAACCTGCAACCTGCGACCCAGTTGTTCTAGACAGCTTGCTTTTGCATCCATAGAAGGATGCAGGCTTCCAAGACAGCTGTCAGTACCTGCACTTACTTAATTGCACAACCTGCACTTACTTGATTGCAGAACCTGCATGTCAGCAGTGATTGCACAACCTGCACTTATCTTACCTGTGATAGCACAACCTGCACTTAATTACACAACCTGCACTTGATTGCACAATTGCACAAACTGCACTTGATCTTACACACAGCACGAGCAGGCGTACATATCCTTTCCTTCCCCTATATTTTTTGTGCCTAAGGTTGTGCCTGTTGTGGTTGTCGTTGGGGTACTGGCTGTTGTGGGCCTGGCCTTTACCTGGGCACGCAACCCAAAGTCGAGAGGTAAGCAAGCACCGAAAGATTTTGCTTGTTAGGACACAACTTGCAGAAAGACACCAGAAATTTTGCTCGTTGTCTTTCATAAAGATGCTGTTTCTGCAACGCCTAGCTCAATCACTTCAGCACTTCTCTTCAATTGCCCAATCACCCAAATTAGCCCCTTTATTGACAACTAGATGCTGTTTTGGTGCAGGCCCTAGCTCAATCACTTCTATTCAATTGCCCAATCACCTCAGATTAGCCTTTTTATTGACAACTAGATGCTGTTTTGTGAGTACAGCGCCTAGCTCAATCACTTCAACATTTTCCTTCAATTGCTCAATCACCTCAGATTAGCCTTTTTATTGACAACTAGATGCTCTTTTGTGAGTACAGCGCCTAGCTCAATCACTTCAACATTTCTCTTCAATTGCCCAATCACCTCAAATTAGCCTCTGGATTGACACCCAGGGGTTCGACACTTATGAATCAGGTATCAAATTCATGATTAAATTATAGGGTTGGCCAGAACCATATATATACGGTGTATATACGGTATTTTTGGCAGGGAAATCACCAAATATACGGTCATATACGGTGTATATATACGGTTCTGGCCAACCCTATTAAATTACTTAATGCATTTGCCTACACAGAAGATGGAGCTACCTGCTGCCCGATATTTGGATCGTATCCCCCTCCCTCTGCACGCTACTCCAGCGATGCAAGCGCGATCTCAGATCATGCGTGGTCATATCAGGCCGACCAGCAGGCTAGATCTGGCATGGGTGCTATGTGGGCTCATCTGCAGAGCCATGGTCCATGGAGGCCCCCCACAATACCAGAAATAGATGAGAGCAAGCTGTGAGTGTGTGTATGTGTGTTTGTTACTCGACTGTGCAGACGCCATGGCTGATTAATTCTTCCCTGTGGAGTAAAAATGTGTCACTTGTCAGTTCACAACTTGTTTCAATCCTTGGTTGACTCCTGTGCTACACAGAGCACTTCAATGAGACGCATTGTGTGTGTTTGTGTGTATGAGTGTGCGTGTGTATGAGTGTGTGTGTATGAGTATGTGTGTATGTGTATGTGTGTATGTGTGTGAACCTCAAATGCTCTTAAATTTACCTTTTTTTTAGCAACTCGAGCCGCATGAAGAACCGTCATTAACATTTTTCGCTTAGTTGTTTCTGGTAGTGATTACATCATCTGCATAAACTTAAAATGGTGTACCAGCATAAAAAGTCTGTTATGTTAAGGTTGGCTATAAGCATACACACATACGCATGTACAGTGTATGTACGATGTTTTTAGCAGGGAAATTACCATACGTACGATCAAATATGATGTACATTTAAAGAATTGACCAACACTATATTCCAGCTTTAGAATGTGTAGGCTTCTCCTGTGCAGACATATCACACTTTAGAACTTCTGTCAACCTTCTTATCGTTCCTTCTACCCCTGATTCTTGGCACCCTGTTGCTTTCAGGGATTGTGAGAGTCCACACATGCCAAGCCCCATCCATAAGTCTGCGAGCGCTCCTTGCACTGCAGCAATGACCTCCAATGCTGGTGTGTTTTCTGTCCCCGCTTTTTAATACTCTGTTACTGCTAGGGGTTGTTTGAGTCCGCACATGCAAAGCCCCATCCATAAGTCTGCAAGCGCTCCTTGCACTGCAGCAATGACCTCCAATCCAGGCTCATATTAAGTCTCAAGGTTCAGAGGAAAATAAATTTGATGCTGCACTTAAAAGGGAATGAATTTCCATTCCTTTCTTTATGCACATCACATTCTCGTGGTGCCCAAACTGCATCTACATGAATTTTTTTTGTTAAGAGTCACATTGCTCTCCTGCTTTTGTTGTAGGTACTCAAAGCTTGGGCCCTATGAACACTTTAAGATTGCCAAGCTCACGCTCGGGAAGGCGGCGCTGCCGCACAATAGCATCGGTAAGCTGATACTGTCCATGATAAGCATTCATCACAATAGCATCGGTAAGCTGATACTGGCCATTCATCACAATAGCATCGGTAAGCTGATACTGATCATGATTACCATTCATCACAATAGCATCGGTAGGCTGATATTAGTCATTCATCACAATAGCATCGGTAAGCTGATACTGGCCATTCATCACTATAGCATCGGTAGGCTGATATTAGTCATTCATCACAATAGCATCGGTAAGCTGATACTGGCCATTCATCACTATAGCATCGGTAGGCTGATACTGATCATGATTACCTTCCATCACAATAGCATCGGTACGCTGATATTAGTCATTCATCACAATAGCATCGGTAAGCTGATACTGGCCATTCATCACAATAGCATCGGTAAGCTGATATTAGTCATTCATCACAATAGCATCGGTAAGCTGATACTGGCCATTCATCACAATAGCATCAGTATGCTGATATTAGTCATTCATCACTATAGCATCGGTAAGCTGATATTAGTCATTCATCACAATAGCATCGGTAAGCTGATACTGGCCATTCATCACTATAGCATCGGTAGGCTGATACTGGCCATTCATCGCAATAGCATCAGTATGCTGATATTAGTCATTCATCACTATAGCATCGGTAAGCTGATATTAGTCATTCATCACAATAGCATCGGTAAGCTGATACTGGCCATTCATCACTATAGCATCGGTAGGCTG